>Ga0209353_10000595_pt1 | contig 21907 bp, 40 predicted proteins | sample LauGreSpBDMM15SD_2_FD_187561 | JGI IMG/M metagenome (GOLD analysis project Ga0209353, IMG submission 187561) | Freshwater lake microbial communities from Lake Michigan, USA - Sp13.BD.MM15.SD (SPAdes) (version 2) | ecosystem: Environmental > Aquatic > Freshwater > Lake | place: Lake Michigan...
GCCAAAGACCACGAGTAAACCGATGAATGTACGAATAGAGCCACGCATTATACTGATACCCCCATAGATGACCCCTCTATAGAATGACCCCCTCTAGGAAGGTCAGTCAATTTTGATTCCATCATTTCAGAGAGGATGAACTTGGCGATATTGATGTTCTTGCGAGCCTGATCAGTTGCTTGATCGTGACCGAAAGTCATCAGTTCTTGGGCATCAGACAACACCCCCATGGCAACCATCTCGACTCCAGACAGGCGAGCAGTGATTGACCCCATATATTCTTCACGGATATCGGCTTCGGTCATACCGTAGCAGTTCTTCTCAAATTCAGTCATTTTAGTTCCTTTTTCAATCATCATACAGTAAGTATACGCTGATACGGAATGAAAGTAAAGGGATATTTGATTAACCCTACAGATTAGTAGGGATTACGCTACGAGGGGTTATTAAGGGAATATCAAACCCGACATGGTTTATTATACTCAGGTATCTGCTGCAAGACAAGTTTATTTGATCTATTTCTTGCAGTTAATCGGCTTCGGTCCAAAGGTCGCCATCGGATATAAACTGATTCAAACCCATCGGCGATTCGGTCATAGGGGGAATTGGTATATCAGGAATAATCTTGGCGATCTGTTTTTGTTTATATTCAGGATCGTCAATCATCTTTTGCTTCAGCGCATTTGATACTTTCGCTTTATAGGTAGCAGTAAAGACACGGGAATTACCGCATGCTCTGGAGCAGAACTTACCTTGCTTGCTGAATTTAATACCGCACGTGGGGCAGTTTTTCTCGGGATATATTCGTGTGCGTTTAGTTGGCATGGCGATTGTGGAAGGACAAGGGTATCAAGATCGAAGTCTATTTAGTCCCGCTGCGATGATACCGATTCAATCATAACCTTCACACTACTATGCGATCTTTCTATGTTATGATTAGTATATAACCACGATTGAATCTTTCTAAGCGACATACCATTATTACGTAGATCTATCATCTCTGCAATTATGTTTTGCTCCTTGGCATTCTCAACCAATTTACCCGACTTATTAGTATATCCGTAAGGTACATATCCTCCTAGGAATAATCCTTGCTGCTTTTGTTTTGCCTTTACTTCTTTAATCAGTTTTGATGAGTTTATTCTCCCAGGAGATAGATTATGTAACTGTACGTGATGAACGGAGCATAGAGTTAATAAGTTATCTGCGTTATCAGATCCGCCCATAGATTTAGGTAGTACGTGATGGTGTTCTAAGTTATCGGTTGATCCACATAGTGCGCAGAAGTTAAGTTTCATTATGTTTAGTACTTGCCCGATGCTAACACTATTTTGCAAATATGCTCTAGACGTTCAATATGTTCGTACGCTCGCCAAGGAGAGGTATCAATGGCAACTACTCCGTGTCCTTTAATACCAACAATATCGTAACTAATATTACCTGCTTCATCTAGTTCTAGATTCTCATGACAACGATCGGCAAGTTCTTGGGAGATTGGAGCAACATCGCCTACGTTTTTCGCTACCTTGGTATACCTATTAAGTTCAGGAAATGCGTTAGAGATAGTTGATAGATCTATTCCCGCATGCATGGCTGCAATACAGTAAGTGGGATGAACGTGTACGATTACTCGGACTTCACCTATATGCTGTCCCATATTCTTTTGTAGACCAAAGTGTAGAGGAATTTCACCTGATGGTCTTAGATTGGCAGAGATATCTGTGTAATAGTCTTCGTACCAACTATCTCCGTCAAACCTAATCTTTTTAAACTGATCGGGTTGCATAGTTTGCTTACGTACACCACTCGGAGTGATATAAAAATGATCACGATCGTGGTGACGAATGCTTACATTACCATCACGAGAGGTAATCCAATTACGCTTATAAGCGTCGGTCATAATGTCACAAATTGTTTCTAGCATTATACGCAGTCTCCGATATCGTAGTTACGTTTCTTGGCGAATTCTTGTTGCTTCTCTAGAGTGGATATCTCATATCCTTTTTCTGACATAATCTCTGCCCCAGCAAGTAGATTCATGGCTTTGATTATGCCCGACTTCATACCTGTATGGAATCCTAGATCTCGTGGGCTCATTCCCTCAGTTGATATAGCATTAAGGCGATACCATTCTTTACGTAGGATATCAATATCTACCATGAGGTCTCATCCACTATATGTTTGATTAAAGTAACCGAGTCACCATTGATAACGGTATTAATTGACGCATTGGTAATAGAACCAATTCCCGAGGAAGTATCAGAAGTAACAGTAACGTACTCAACCTCAGGATATTTCTGTATAAACTGAAGGATGGTTTCTACGTCATCGCGATGAAGGTGAATGGTATTCATTTGGTTGAACCACCGTATACTTGGGCTTCAAGATAAGCGATGCGTTGTTGAGCAATGGCTAGATCGATCTCGGCTTTCTTTAGTGCTTCGATCAGTTCTAGGAATGCTTTGGTCTCTAATTCTTGCAGTGTTTTCATAGTTGTTCCATTCGGGTTTTCATATTCTTCATTACATTAAACATCATATCCATAGAAGAATTTATATCAACTGGCTTTCTTTCAGCACAGAATGATTCGGACTTGAGGGTTGACTGAACCTTAGTACATTCTACCATTGAGGTAAACTGATGGGCTTCAATAGGACCATTTGCGGTCAGGATTATAAGAGCAAAGATCGCATTCATATCATTTCCTATAAATGTCAAACGAATGAGCATCACGCTTACGAGTGGAGCAACGCATGCTATCGTAACGAGGACCACGGAATATATATCGAATTCCCGTGATGTTCTTACGGAAATGGGCTTGCACTTCCTTCAGCTGGTCGATCGGGATACCTTTGTATAGTGGCAAACCCTTGGATTGATATTGTTCTAAATTCATTACGCTAATCCCATTGTTTCATACACACGAAAGACCGCATCACTGTTTTTGCCACCGATATTCCACTCGGTTTTATGCATTGGCGTCTCACCATATTTCCAATCGTATATAGTAGCCACAGTGCCATCTTCAAAATCCAGACGCCACTCAACAGTGGTTTTATCGCTACCTTTGTTTGGTTCGCCAAACTTCTCTACCAACTCTGCGTAGGTAGTAACGATATGTCCTTTAAGGGATGTACCATTAACAAGAGCATCATTAGTAAATTTCATTCTTCTTCTCCGTAATATCCATAATCTTCGTCAGTGCCGAACCCAGCACTTGCCATTGCTGAATCAAAGTCACCATCCATTGACTCATCGTAATGCGAGTCATCAGCAGTTTGCGCATCAACGATATCGTAAACCATTTGCATGGGAATATCAAGCAACGTAGATATACGTGCAGGAGTTAATCCCTCATCCAACATATTACGAATTTCTAAATCTAAATCAGCCATTCTACTCATTTCGCTAACCTCTTTCTCAATAGATATCCCAGAGTGGGTTTCAAACCTAACTTCTTACGTAGTAAATCGTTCAGTGTTTTTTTCATAGTTCCTCCCTTGTTCTTATTAACCAAAATATGTAATTGCTGCTTCATGGAACGCATTGGCATCTACCTTGAAAGGAACAACACCACGTGGCTCCAACTTCTCTTGGAAACCATACTTACCGTCAGGACTAATTACCATTGGTCTGCCCATTGAACCACGATAAGAAACTATCTGGTTGCTAAAGGGAATGTAGTAGTAACTATTCTTGGACAGACTGATCTTACGACCACTGTGAAGAACCGCATTGATTTTATAACCATTCATCATTCCACGACCTTGAACATTAACATCTGTGGGGCTGATAGCAAACGAAACGAAATTCATAATATATCCTTTTAAAATTAAGCAGTCAACATGTAAGTAGCGAGATCTTTGTAGTCAGTAGGGTTAGAAGCACGAACCTTAGACACAGCGATCAGGGTACGCAAAGAGATTTCCTTGCAGTCGTCTTTGATAGCACGAATAAGAGCCAGCGCATCAGACTTGATACTAGCATCGTACTCAGGAAGGAATTCCTCAGACTTAGAGATAAACTCCATGCGGTCAATCTTTTGGCTAGTAGTCATAGACAAGTCAATCATCATAGAACGACTACGGATCGCTTGGTCGATTTTGTCCTGAGCCATGTTAGAAATAAAGATAACACGACCAGTAAACTCGAAACTACGTGGCAGATCTTCGTCTTTCATGTCAGCATTCCAAGAGATGATACGCTTACCGTAGGAATCCAAAGCACCTTTGAGTAAGTTAAGCGCAACTGGATCGCGCAACACAGCGTCGCAATCATCGAACACAACGATAGACTTATTGTTTTCGAACAGGGTACGATACAAACCCTTGGCAGTGCTATAACCCTTGACAAAAGTAAAGCATTTGCGAGTAGAGATAACAGCACCGACTTCGAAGTCAGCGAGTGAAGAGATATCTTTGTAGCCGTGGGCTTCCAAAGTCTTAGTAACGGTATAAGTCTTACCGAGACCACCTTCGCCAGTAACGACAGCGGAGGGTTGAACACCAGACGCAACCATAGTCACGAGTTTCTCAACGAAACCGAAACGAGTGTTGATGTCGAAACGCTCAGACTTTTCTTCGAATGCTTTCTGGGCATCAGCGATAGTGCCAGACATTTCAGAGAGACGAGCCTTAACAGCAGATTCGTACTTAGAACGAACAACAACTTTACCGTCAACAGTACCGACGAATTTACCAGAAGCAGAGTCAAAGGAGATCAGAGTTTTCATAATATTTTCCATTTCAATCAATTTATACATATAGTTTACTACGAACCGACATTAAAGTAAAGGGATATTTGCAATCCCCTCAGTTTTTGAGGGTTTTACCGTATTCAGTTCGTTTTCAATTTTCATACAGTAAGTATACCTGGTTTCTAGATGAAAGTAAAGCGAAATTTGACTCTAAAATCCCCTTCTAAATCAACAACTTACGTGCTCCAAAATGCGAAAAACCCTACTAAAATGTAGGGTTATCTGTTAAATGACGATAAACTGGAGGGAAATTAGGTCTGTTTTCTCTCGATATCGGCAAACGCTTCGTCCTCGGCTCGAGCATCGTCTAGGATTCTCGGCTCTGGTTTCTCTTTTGTCCAAGCCATTGCATCAGCTTCGGAATCAAAGTAAGGGCTGACTACATTGTTGTTCTCGTTTTTCCAAAAGTAAGTATACGTTTGCATACCAGCGTCACGGTATTTAACAAGATCGATCTGCATTATCTACCTCTTCCAGCCGATCGTTTCATTGGTTTATTTGCAATATTATTTACTGCTTGCTTAACCAGTTTACCAGCTTCGCCTTTACTCATGCCCTTTGCCACCATACTTTTCTTGGCTTTCTTTTTGGCTTTCTTAAGTAATTTATCTGCGTGGTATTTCTCTGCCCATGCGCTTGGTTGTTTAATTTCTTCAGTCATACGTTCTCCTTAATAAAATTAGTTTCAAATGCAATAGAAATACGTTGTGTTTTACTTGGTTTAACATAATGTACCAACCAAGATGGGAATATAATTAATCTTCCAGGAGAAGGTGTTATGCTTATCTCTCCAGAATTAAATTCAGTTCTTTCTTGTACATATTTGCTATCAACAACATAATCTAACGCAGTTATTGGTGTAGAAAATATAAGATCACCACAGTTTCCCTTTACATAATAAACACAGGAAAATACAGATCTTGGATGACTATGCGGTTGGCTTATAGCAATATTACTATCAACATTTACCCAAGCCCTAACTACAGCTTGTTTATGCAACGTATTAAACCCAATCGCACTAGATACAATATTTATCTTATCATTAATAATATTGATTAGTGGTTCAATTTCAGCATCAAGTAAATTTAAGTGTCCGCTCTGTCCAGTAGTATTAATTTGTTTTTTTCCATATTGTTCAAGTAAATCATTATTTAAATGTAAATTTTCAGCAACAATAAAAGAACAAAATATTGGATTTATAATCATATTAGATATTATATATGTATAATTCTTACAAAGCAAGTAAATGTGAAAAATCCCTGCAAACAGGGATTGATCTTATGCAGCCATATAAGATTTATACCGATCAGCTGCGTATGAAGCAGCAAATGCTTTTGGCTTTACCATTGGTACTACATTACACATACCTTTGATATAACCAACTGCTTCATTAATAACACAAGAAGATCCGTGCATTTCATTTGGGTTGATATCCAGATGAACTTGTACTTCACGATCTTCTAATACATCATGTAATTTTAAATACAAGTCAGCAATCTTATAGACTTCATTCATTAAACGCATACGTGGTTTATCTCGTTTCTGATCCCAGTCACGTTCACGTTGCACTTCACCAAAGATTTTACAGCCATTGTTTCCATTGATATGAACAACAACAACCATAATGTAATCTGCGTACCAATCCTTTCCTATTAGAAATCGTTCAGAGTCACCACCAATATAGATCTTGGTTTCTGGTGTCTGCGCCAAGATGAAATCTCTAACTTCATCTATGTTGATCGCTTTACGCATGATTACCTCTTTTCTTCTTACCTCATTAAAAACTGGAGCAGAGTGAGAGAATCGAACTCTCAACGGAAGATTGGAAATCTACAGTTTTACCATTAAACTAACCCTGCATGGCATCCCGATAGGGACTCGAACCCCAACCAACAGTTTTGGAGACTGCTATGCTGCCATTACACCATCGAGATACATTGGTGCCCTTGGACGGATTCGAACCGCCCACCTACTGATTACTAATCAGTTGCTCTACCAAATGAGCTACAAGGGCAAAACTTGGAGCAGGATATCGGATTTGAACCGATGACATTTTCGTTGGCAACGAAACATTCTACCACTGAATTAATCCTGCATGCTTAATACTAGATAGGCAAATTAATCCATGTTCTATCTTGTTTATTAAATTTAGTATGTGGGCAAATTGGAAAACTGACGGATAACCTCGGAGTTTTAGATAATGCTCTATGCCAATACTTAGCTGGAATAAAAACTACATCTCCTGGTTGCATTAATACATTAATCATGGCATCACCCAAATTTCTAGTATCTTCTTTATTCCAGCTTTCTTTCTCACATTTATCTTTCCATATTTCAAACTGGGTTTCGCCTTCTACTTGAACTATAAGATTATGCGAATCATCATTATGTATACCCAGTCCTTGTTTAATATCTGTATTAAACGCAAAAAATATATGCGCATCTGTGGGTAAGTTTGTAATAATTTCTAATTCATTAGCAATAGAATTTATGCTATCATTAACTCTAGAACAATCAGAAATATAACATACATGCTTTTTAATCACATCGTCTATTAATGAAGGTGGCATAGTATTGGGATCGCTTAACCACGCTATATCATCCCACACATATTGGTTCGATCCACCAATAATATTCATCCTACTATTATTAATAAATGGTCTTAAATTTAACAGTGACTCTAATTCTTTCCAAGAGAAAATGTTGTTTAATAAACCTTGTTCATAGAAAGGTTCGCATTGTTTAATCTTTTGCGCAAAATTATTTAACATTATATACTTTTATATGGTGGTGATGGTTGGAATCGAGCCAACGACCTGCTCCGTATGAAGGAGATGCACTACCGCTGTGCTACATCACCGAAAACTTTGGTGCCCCAAGCGAGACTCGAACTCGCAAAATTTGGCTTCTAAGACCAACACGTATACCAATTCCGTCATCGGGGCATTTTGGTAGCGGGAGCAGGACTCGAACCTACCTCATTCTGGCTTATGAGACCAGCTAGTTACCCTGAACTATATCCCGCAATTATTATATATGGCTCCAGAGGCAGGGATCGAACCTACGACCAATTGATTAACAGTCAACTGCACTACCGCTGTGCTACTCTGGAATAATTAAAATTGTGGCAGGTGAGGTATCTAGTCATTGTCTAGCCAACGACTTGCCCATTCTCCTTTTGCTTTCCTTACCACAAAACTTGGCGACTCGTGGGAGAATCGAACTCCCATAAGCGGATAGACAATCCGCTGTAATAACCATTATACTAACGAGCCAAAAACTGGTGGAGCAACTTGGAGTCGAACCAAGATTGTTTACCCAGAGGGACGAGATTTACAGTCTCGGGATGCACACGCCATAGCATCAATTGCTCCATATGATATTAGTTTAGATGACGCACTATTTGCTATGCTCAACGGGATATCCAGCTGGGTTTACCGTTTCTGTACATAGTTACTTAGAGTTGACGTTTACTCAATGGCTTACGTCACCTAAACTAATACCACATTTAATTACACTGGGTGTTTGAAAGAATAAACAGTTTTGAACCTGCCCTACCATGCCGTCCATGGACTTGTCTTTCGCACACATTACGTTCCAAGCTGTTCCAGCGTGACCACCGTATCCACCTTTCGGCTTCGTTTCCATCTTTCGTGTAACTTAGAAGTGCCAGTCCGTCAACTGGTTACTCACTATCTGAATCACCTACTGGCTTGGTAACCAATGTAATTAAATCTGGTACTCGATGGGGGAATTGAACCCCACGTCTCCACCTTGAAAGGGTAGCGTCCTAACCATTAGACGAATCGAGCATGGTGATAGTTTCTTGAAGTGGAAACCATCAAAGCACTGCTGATCTGGCTAGTTTAAAGTCTTGCCACGGATATCCCTCCAGTAAGACTATCGGCTGAGACCAGCTCATTTAATGTTTCCTGCTCGGCGTTTTGACATGCACACCCCCAATAGGGCTGATCCTTTGGATCTAGTTAATGCGTCCTGCGTTGCTTTTTGAAACAACCTTTCCTTGCCTCACGCTACGTATTTACCGTAGACTCAGAGAGGACTTCAGAACCTTAATTATACCTGAACATTGAATCAAAGTAAAGCGATATTTTTAACTATTTTACAAATCTTTTCAGACCGCTTTCTTATTCAACTACAGTTATTATACATCAATCAACGATGAAAGTAAAGCGATATTTGTAATCCCCTCAACTTTGCATGGTTATGGAGTAGGTGACAGGAATCGAACCTGCTTCCATGGGTTTGCAATCCAGTACCTGTCCAACTGGTTCCACCTACATAACTTGGTACCCCGAGTGAGATTCGAACTCACAGAGTTTCTCCTTTTGAGAGAGACGACTTTCCCAATTTGTCCATCGGGGCATATGGTGGGCAGAGAGAGAATTGAACTCCCACTCAAGCGATTATGAGTCGCCTGCTTTACCATTAAGCTACCTGCCCAACAACTGGTGCGGCATGCAGGAATCGAACCCACATTCGTAGGGTAGAAGCCTACTGTATTATCCATTATACTAATGCCGCAAAAACTTGGTACGAGTGGAGGGACTTGAACCCTCAATCAATTAAGCGTCAGATTTTAAGTCTGATGTGTATACCATTCCACCACACTCGCACATAACACTGGCAGAGAGTAAGGGATTCGAACCCTTGCGCCGATTTCTCAACGACAGTTTAGCAAACTGCTGGCTTAACCACTCACCCAACTCTCTATAATTTGGCGGAAAGCAGAGGAGTCGAACCCCATCCCATTTCTGAGAACCCAGTTTTCAAGGCTGGTCGCAGGACCAACCCCGCTGCATTACTTTCCATAATCTAGTGCTGATTGGCCAAGATCAGCAGAATGAACCTAGCCCTCAAAGAAGGCATCTAGTCTCACCAGTGACTTTTCGTTCATTCAAAAATTGGTACCCAATAAAGGAATCGAACCTCTACCTCTGCGTTCGTAGCGCAGTATGATCATCCATTTCACCAATCGGGTATATCTGGTACCTCGTGACAGATTCGAACTGCCGACCTTCTCCGTGTAAAAGAGACACTCTACCACTGAGTTAACGAGGCATACATTTTGGTGGACCGTGAGAGAATCGAACTCTCAATGTCTGGTTGCAAACCAGAAGTTATCCCATTTAACTAACAGCCCAAAATACTGGTCTCCGATGCAAGAATCGAACTTGCGCTCCTTGGTCCCAAACCAAGAGTGATACCATTTCACCAATCGGAGTAAAAACTTGGTGCCCCATGACAGAATCGAACTGCCGTAACCTGATTACAAAACAGGTGTAATGCCATTATACTAATAGGGCGAAACTGGTTCTTTCGAGAAGAATTGAACTTCTGTCTATCGGTTATCAGCCGATTGCTCTACCATTGAGCTACGAAAGAATAAAACATTTGGTGCTGCCTAGTAGAATCGAACTACTTTCCGAGGATCTTCAGTCCCCTGCTATGACCACATCAGCTAAAGCAGCATTTTATTTGGGGTGTCGTATGAGAATTGAACTCATGATGACGGAATCACAATCCGTAGTTTTACCACTAAACTAACAACACCATAAACTGGTAGGAGCACAGAGAATTGAACTCTGATTTGTAGGTTAAAAGCCCACTACTTTACCATTAAGTTATACTCCCATATAGGAACACACTAGTCTCAAAAAGCGTAACAGCAGTTTTCACCGACAGGCTTATGAGATAATGTGTTCTTATATGGCAGGGGATACAAGAATCGAACTTGTACTAACAGATTCAAAGTCTGCTGTGCTACCACTACACAAATCCCCAACATTTGGTACGCAAATTTTTAAAGAACAATAAGCACGATGGCTACAAAACAAAAAACCCTCTAGACTTTCATCTTAGAGGGTTTTGGGAAATAAACTTTTTATCTGTTTACTTTACTTTCCAAAACCCTCACGATCAAACGCATATGATACATTAATCTCTGGGCGTGTGCATGTCCAGCCACTTAATAGTGGTAGATGCTGTTTTAGCATTCTGGATATGTTTAACGATTTCATGGTTTGATTATACTACAGGTTTGGTTTAAAGTAAAGCGAAATTTTAATAACCTTACAACACGTAAGGTCATTGTTTATTTAGGAGTTTTTTCTCACCTCTAGCACCTATTATACGGTACTATTTGATTAAAGTCAAGTCTTTTTTGACTTCAATGTTGCAGTGTTCAAGAAAGTCTAAGCCGAGAGTGTCGCGATACGATTCTCGATAGTAAACAGTTTTGATACCTGCACCATGAATTAATTTAGCGCAATGAATGCAAGGAGCATGAGTGCAGAATAAACTGGCACCATTGCCTGATTCACCATCACGTGCAAGTTTGATAATAGCATTTGCTTCAGCATGAATAACCTCATCTTTTGTTTTCAAAATTTTATCATCATCAGACAAAGGATCATTAGTATCAACCCAGTGCTCACATTCGTTTGTCCATCCAGATGGCATACCATTATATCCGATGGAGATGATACGATTATCTTTTACAACAACCGCACCAACCTTCAAACGAACAGCAGAACTTAGCTGAGCAAATCTCTCAGCTGTGTCCATAAATGCACTAATCCATTTTTGTTTCATAATATTTCCAATTACCATGGGGTTGTAGCCCCCATGGATTGTTAAGGTTACATTTTTTATACACAAGTAAAAAATCCCCTGCAATGCATTTTCGTTGATTGGTACTAGAACTAGAATATACTGAATGATCTAGTTTAGAAGGAAAAATACAAAGATTACCTTCTTTAACATTTAGTGAGTAGTTCTGACAATTATACGAATTATATTCAAAGATATTTTCTGGATCACCAATACCTTTATTAAATGCGCCATAAAATGGTTCGTTTAAATTGGTTCTTGTGTCTGTAAAAGTAAGAGTATCACAACTGCCTATTTCCAGTTCAACATAATATGTAAATGACAAATGGTGATCAGCATGATTATGCTTTGGAACACTATTAGATGGGTTGACGAATGATAACCAAGATTTTCCAATAACAATATGAAAGTTATCTAGATTTAAATTTAGAGAATTCAAATATTGTGATGCGCAAGAAACTACAAATTCATAAAACTGTTGAAGATCTTGCTCATGATGAAATGTGTTTTGACCATATTGTTCTCCAACTTCATTATACTTTAAATCTTTATATTTTGAATTGAATAAACATTTAAGTTGTTCTGATTTTGTATATTCAAAAACACAAACCCTTGTTGGAAACAAGTCAACTGTGATCATACAGAAGGATCTTCTCTTAATCCACGCCAACCTGCAATTTTATATTCTTTACCATCAAGAGACCAACCAGTACCATCCCAAAAAACTTTCTTATAGAATGGCCAGTCTGGGGCTTCAGCAGCTTTGACTTCATAGTCACCAGCACGATCTGGATTAACTTCTGGTGGATACCAATCAGTAACAGTCATAAGATATTCTTGATACTCTTCTTCAGCTTCTGTGTCAGCAACCCAGTCTTCATGACGATTGAGTAAATCAGTAAAGTCTAAAAGTTCTTCTGGGAGACTATTGATAGTATCAATATCAGTAATGTCGTAATCATAATAGTCATCATAACCATCAGCGAACCGACCACAGAATCCCATACCAGATTCCCAGTACATGGCTACTACAGTATAACCTTCGACAGCTTCCATGAATTCATATAACTGTGTTGGTGGACTCCATGCAGAATCAAACGATACCCAAATTGTATTATCATCTTGTCGTTCCCAGTCATGAACTGACGCTTCCCATTTTGTGCCCCAGTTGTTCACTGACCATTCATAATCCCATTCACCAGTTGGATTTGGTAGAATAGTATTGAACAATGCTTGATTGGTCTTATCACTAAGAGCAGTTTCAATAGCATCCAGTTTTGATTTATTGGGATGGGTAATTGTTAATGTATTGTCGCACCAATTTGGCATAATGATCTCCTAGTTAATAACGAATTCAAATTTGTCAATCTCTGACAACTTGTTGGTTGGAACCATGAATGAATAGTTTATATCCATTTCTTGATTTGTGTAAATTGCAAGTGTGCTGTTTTTATATCTACCACCAAGGTAACTACTCTTTGCTGCATTCTGTTGAAATTTTTCATAGAACGCAGTTCGGTTTATACCCATTGGAATAGAGAATTTCTTAACTCCATTGCTCATACCAACAGTTTGAATATCCAAATAATCAGTGAATGCTTTGAAGTCAATACCCATGATATAGCAGTCATCATTTATATAATTTCTATATGGCGAGAAGCAAATAGTATTATCATCAGTTCTATTAGTTTGTTGTTCCGCCATTTTACTAAGAATTGCAGTAAACCCAAACGTAGCAGCAGATGGAAATGCAGCATTCAATGCGCCAGTGGCAACACGTTCAGCAACTCTTAGATCTTCTAAACTTTTTCTATCTATGGTTTCTGCCAATGAACGAACATCGCTTTGCCACTTTGGAATCCAAACTAATTTACCAGAAACAAATACTTGAGTTGACGATCCTTTGTTTACATATTCTATGTTGGTAACATCTAACCTTAATGCTTTATTCTTATTGTCCAGTGACTTTACTGCTTTATAAATCTGATCAGCATTGGCTTGTCGTTCTGTTAATCCAGAACGCATTGACTCAGGTATATTAGCAGTCTTGGTACCAACTCGATTATCTTTTATGACATCAACATCAGCACGTATTTTTATTTCATTATTGTTGTATGAAAGAACCTCATACTTTTTAATGACACCACCATTATACTGAACAATATCCTCAGTTAGATTACCGTTGCGAACTTTATGCTCGCTGTTAATCCAAGTACCTGTTACCTTTTCAACTGCTGCAACTTTAGCGTTACGTAATGCTGATTCAAATGTATCACCGTAACCTGTAGTGATAACTTCCTCAGCATTACATAAACTTGCAACTAAGCAGAGTAGTAGTAACGAATGTTTCATTTTGCCAGTTCTTGAGACTGAGTCTTTACGGTATCTACACCTTTGTCCAACATCTTAGCAATGCCACTGAAACCAACAGTTGCTAGAACTAAACCAAAGATTGTTCCTAGAATAAATGCTTTCATATTAGTTCCCCATTGCTACACGTAATTGACGTGCTGCGTTCATAGATCTTTTATCAACTTGCACTGTAACAACAACGTACTTTGTATCTGAAGAAATCTTACGTTCTAGAACATAGACACCCTTTAAGATACCATTAGATTCAACTGAGATCTTTTCGATAATCTCTTCAGCGATATTTGCTGCACGTTGTTTACTTGAAACATCATCTTCCGAAACATTCTTTGATAGGGATTTGGTAATCGCATCAGTGGTTGTTTTGGATTTTAGATCTTGATTAATAAACTCAACGATATTTCGTTTTGCTCGCATATGAGCCACGTTCATACCTTGTTCAAGACCAGCATCAACATTAATAGGTACTGCTGATGTTGCAGAAGATTTAAGAGATTCCCATTCACCTTTGTCGTTGAATGTTACTTCAACTTTACCAAAGTCTTGAGTAAACTTAACTACTTCTGATGATGGCGTATCTAATGCTACCTTTGTTGTACTACACGCAGATAACGCAAGAACTGCTGCTACTAAAATCAATTTTTTCATAATATATTATTCCAATGTTAATGAATACACTACTGCATTCGGTTTGTTATATGCTTCTATTACACGATCCCGCATATTAGGATCTGACAATTTAAACCCAAGTCTACTTGATGACTTAGGATCAACTTGTTGCAATACATTAGATTCAGTGTTCTTATCTAAAAGAACCACTGATCTGTCTTCAACTGGAACTGCAGGGATTGGTGTGACTACAACTGGCGAATTGCTCGCAAGCATCACAGGTTTTGATTTGAGTTTTGCAAAGTCGTTATCGAACTTCGCCCACTCAGAATTGAAGTCAAGAGCCATTGCATTAGTTGCAACGAAACATAACACTATCACAGGTTTCATAATAAATCCTCCATAGTATTATTATACTACAGAATTTGATTAAAGTCAAGTCATTTTTGATTTTATTTTTGCAATAACATCAACTGCAGCTTTCATTCCTTCTTTCTCCATCATATCATCAAATAATTCTTCTCTTGCAAGTTGAATGTTGTTTAATGTTATCATGGCTTCTCTTTCGTCCATGGAGTTGAGCATCATTTTGAACTCATCCTCTTCTAGACTTAGAAGGAATAAAATAAAGTCTCTGTCGTCGTCTTCAAGATGTCGCACTTTCTTTGGCTTTCTTCTCTAATGGAGGAATGAACCCAGCATCAGTTACCAATTTTCGTGTTATCTTTGGATATTTTTTATGTAGTGTCTGGTCTTTAATCGCAATCAAGACTTCTGCTTCAGTAGGATGACAACCTTCAAGCATAGAGATAAACAATCCCTCACGCTTCAACGGTAGCAAATCTGCTCTGCAGAAAATATATAACCTACGCATTTCGCTAAACATATTTGTTGGTGTCATACCCAACGGCTCGTCTGCAGGTTTGTATGGTGGAGTACCTTCAGGAAGAATCATTTTCTTTGAAGGTTCAAATGCATATTCAAAAATCAATTTCAATACCGCATCACCTTTATAAATCTCAATTGCTTTAGGATCCTGTTGAATCTCGTCAAGCATTTGTGTTACATATTTACGCATATTAAAAGTCCTCTAGTTCATCTAACAATAAACGACATTTATGATCAATTAGATATTGCATAATAGCCATCTTATCACCTGTCGGTTTATTATTTAGGTATGAATCAATAATGGTTTTGGAAACATCCTCTGGGATAAAGTCAAAGTCAACCAGAGTTGCATTACGGTGCCAGTTGCGACGCTCTTCATCATTCTTACAAGCATTGAAACCATTTTCAAAGAATTCTTGAAGACGCTTTGCACTCATAGGTTTCTGACGTTCACCAATCATAAACACATCATCTTTACTTAGGATGTTTGGTACTCCGTCACCAGTATCACCCTTAACAATATGTTCAATTTTGTGCTCAATGATTTCTTTTTTAGTTGCAGTAACATACTTCTTCTGCATTGGCGACCACTGCTTTACATTAGGATAAAGTTGTAGTTGTTTAAAGTCTTTGTCAGAAGATAGGATTAGAACCTTCTGTGATTCCTCAACTAGACCTGTTTGAATCAATTCGTTTTCTTGAACGTACTTGGTCATTACTGCAATGATATCATCTGCTTCGGCACGATCGATATGAAGAACCTTATATGGAAAGTGGGCAGCAATATCTGTACGCATCTCTGATAGAGTATCAAAGATTAAACCCCAGTCAAGATCAGATTTCTCTCGGTTGCTTTTACGCATACCTTTATAGTATTCAAAGAATTCTTTACGCCAGTACTTGCGTCCATCACAACAGATAACAAGATCACCGTATTCTTTACCATACTTTTTCTTGTATGACTTGATTGTGGATAGAGTTACGTGACGAATAAGATTCTTGACCTCAGACTCAGTACCTTTCAACTCACGCTGAAATGTCAGAATGGCTGCAAGAGCAACTTGCGAATAATCAATTAGAATCATTATGTTTTTCCTTTAGGTGCTGCACAGTTAAAAATATAGCGCAACAATATCTACCTTCACCACTTAATTTTTTAGAGGTCATTTCTATTTTTTCAACTTCATGAACAGTACAACTTGGTATGATAATAACCCTATTATTTTTAATTTCTACATTTGCTTTTCTTGTATTATCTCGATTGTGTAATGTTATATCTCCACCAGAAAATTGTTTTGGCTCTTTGTGAAAATAACTTAATACTGTAAATACTGCAGCATCCGTGTGTTTAGAATAGTAACCCGAATTCTCATAATACGAAAGTAAATGATTTCTGACATTGCAATAGTAGAACAGTGAAAATAAAGAATTGTATGAAATGATCTTTTCTACGGTTTCTTGTTTACCAAAATTTGTCATAGGGTGACTGATTAAAGAAGAATGTTTCCAATCTCTAAAAACGGCATCAACCCACACACCAGCCTTGGTAGTAATGTATTTTCCATGTATATCAACAGCTGCTTCTAACTTATCTTTATCCTCTTCCATAATAGATGGTTTAGTTAAAAATGTTAGTTCATTACTAATATCTACCAGCTGTTCTTCGGTATAGAAGTTATCAATAACAATAGCATCTATACCATCTGCGATATAATTAAATTCCATTAAAATGCGCCAAGGATAATAGTTTCTTCGTTAATACGACCATTTGGTTGAGATGGTTTAGTCTTAAGTGTCTTCAAAGCATTTGTCAAAGCACGTTTACCCATAGCAAGTCCTTTGAAGAATTCTTCTGGCTTACGTAGGGTATATGCTTTAGATTCAGCAAGAGAGATACCAATAATAGTAGTTCCTTTCACAGAAACAGTACCATTCTCTGCTCGATAAACACCGACACGACGATACTTAGTATTATAGAACCACACTTCACTAGAACCAATTATACCTGTTGGGCTCACAGACTTCAATTCAAGTTCTGGAAACTCTCGCATGAACTTCATTTTAGCAGTCATCTTAGTAGGTGACACTGGTTTCAACTTTCTTGGAGCACGATTGGCTTTGGCAGTTTGAACCATTTGTTGACAGTCAGCAATAATCGCTTCGACAAACTCAGCAAACTTCTTGAGTTCACGTTTATTAAAATGCGAGTAACCTTCTACCAACTGTTCATCTTCGCCTTCAATCGCTTCTCTAATTTCTTCGGCAGTATGCACAAACAACTCTCCAATGCGTTTAGCAATCGGTCCAGCCACTTGATTCGAAAGCAAATAATTCTTTGTTGAAAACTCGGACTTGCAACCATTGAGCACAAAGTCGTCAATCGCACCTTCAATTTCACCAGCCAAATCATGGGCTTTCTCTTCCATTCTTTGTTGAATTGATATTACATTAGATGGAGCAGCAGCTTTTGCAGCGTCAGCATCTTTCTTATCTTGTTTGTCCTGAGACTTTTGACGTGTTTTAATTTGAGTCAATAGTTTGTCAGTATTAGTATCTAAGTGTTTCTGTTCAGCTTCCTGCAATACAGAACCCATATCAACCATTCGAGCGAGGACGCCAGCAGTGCGGAAATGTGCTTCGTCAACTTTAAGAAGTTCAACAGCGATTTTCTTGTCAATTTTAGCATAGTGTGAGATGAACCACTTCTTCTTTTCTTTATCATCACTATGAGAATTATAGTAATTCAAATTAAGAATAAGATCACGCATGTAGTTATCTACAGAGAGAATTCGCTCATCTCCCTTCATTGCTGCAGTTGCACGTTCAGTTTTTTCGCGACGCTTTGCCGAATTGACAGCCATTATATATCCTTATTTTTTAAAAGAAACACCAGTAGAACCACCTACTACACCACCAAGAATTAATGCTGCAGCCCAAGTATCAAACCCGATTGGAATGTTGAGGGCTGGGAATAGCGTATTCAATGACCAAATAGTTGCAATTGGTGCAAGGATAATAAGCAGAACAATAAAAGCAAGCCAAACAAATACTTTAGTCATAGTGTAAAATCCACTTTAGTTACTGAGTCCCAGCGGAAAGATCTCCACTCGGATTTTTCTGTATCAAAGACCCGAACTGCGGATCCATCAGACGTGCTAGGCGACCCTGTTGTCTTTGGAATTTTGTCTGCAGGGATTCTGCCTTCAATAAGGGTACATTGCATGGCTCTTTCGGTACCATCTTTCTTGGTGAAAGTAACGCACAAATCTTTGACGTTGTTGTCATGTAGAACTCCTAGTGTCCATGTTTTAAACTCTTCGAATTCTTTATCATTTTTGAATACTGTTTGCATTATCAATTTCCTTTTTCAAATCTTCAACCATTGGACCAAAGAACGATATGAATTCTTTGGTATCATAAAATGTAGTGTGACCACTATCAGTTAGAATAGATCCATCTTCTTTAAGAGAAGTCTGTTTGATTGAGAACTCAACCAAATCATATGGGCGACTTTTAACTGTAATCTTTCGTGTTAGTCCATTACGAACCAATTCATATTCATAATCCATCTTGCATTACCTTTCTGTGTTTAGGTTGACGTATATACTTGACCTTGGACTCCACAGTACGCATACGGTACTTTGGTGTTCGCAAATCTTTTGCGATTAGATTTCTTGGTCTCATAGTCTTATTATACACGTTAATCTCTTACAAAGCAAATTTCTTTAACAGTTCTTTTGCATCGGTGGTATCAATGGTTGTGTTGTCAAGTTCTGCCATAATGATAAGACGTTGCAGCAACTCGGCTTCTTTTTGCAAATGTTCATCTAGGGAATGATACCACTCAAAGTAATCATCCTCTGAATCTATATTCCACATGATATTCAGCATACGCTTTTGACGCTTAGTTATACCATTGATTGTAATTTCACTCATACAGTTTCCTTAAAAATACTGGACCACGTTTGAAGTTTCATCATCTTCTCACTCTTTGAAGTCATTACAGCTGACTCACTAACCATACCTGAATCAATCAGCAGGTCAATCATACACATAAGGTCACCAATTTCTTCTTCTAGGTGTTCACGATTGGAGACACCTTTGTGGTGATCTTCCATACCGAACCTAAAAACTTTACTGATGGCTTGCGTAACTTCAGCACATTCTTCTTGCGTAATCAAGAGGATCTCCCGATTCGCTTCATTAATTTCATGCATCTTCATAAATTTATTCATAATTCTTTTTATCACCAAATCTTTCATTAAACTCATAACCCATAAAGTACGCACGCATTTCTGCGATGCTCATGTTTTCGGGTTCAATTCGATCACCACGATAAGATCCTTCAGGATACCAATGCGGATCTTGTGGGCGACCATAATGACTGTCAGCTGAGCCACGATCAAATGGACTACCATGAGTGCGATCAAAAACTTCACCACGATACTCAACGGTATATCTTTCTTCAATAATCATATTCATGCTTCAATCCTTTCATTCCAACGCTGTTCAACAATTTCATTCACAAACTCAACAGGACAATTCAAAGAGTTTGCAATTTCCTCACAAGACCACTTAGTGGTGTCAAGAAGGTAATTGATATTTTCCCAAAGATCTTTCATTGCAGCCATATAAACCTCACTTTTTTACTTTTCATACAACTATTATACCCCACTTCGCAATGAAAGTAAAGCGAAATGTTGTAATCCCCTCAGAAAGTGAGGGGATTCGTAAGTTGTTGCTACAGAAGGGTTATTTAGAGGAAAACAGTCGGTCTATGAAGTGAGCCTCAAACATCCGATCAATTTTGCGCCCAAGAGCAGGATGCAAGACTAGCAACATTTGCAAAGTGATAAAGATAGATAATGTGCAAACTACCCAAAGAGCACCCATAATGGGTATAGTTATAAATGCCAGTAGCCAAGCAAGGATCTGACAAAGTTTCAACAGGATTTTATATAGCGAGTGCATCATTCCACCAATTCATTTACAAAGTTTAATAGTAAGTCATGATGTCGTCCACCATGATATTTCTTATTTATATACTGCCAAGGTTTCTCATACCAATATTTTGGTGCTTCTGGATGGCAACCAATAATACCAATGTTACCTTGAATGATTGCCATGGGATCTCCATTGGCATATCGTGCAATTGTTTTGAATTTTGTTTCATCACCAATTAGTGCACAACCATCATAGAAGTACATATCTTCTTGTTGGTCTTTCCATGTAACTGAAGCTACTGTTCCGTAGCTTCTTTTTATGTCAGCGTTTGGTTGCTTTATATATTGAACAGGATTGACATCATCAAGTACATCGAAATAACGACTTCCAGCCCAATAAGCACCCATGCAGATGCCAAGATAATGGCCACCACCATCCAAGAATCTGGCGATTCGATTCGCTCTGGTTCTAGTGAAGAAATTAGGATATGAGTCGCTATCCCCAATCCCGCCAGGAAAAGCAATAACATCAATATGGTCAAAGAAATTATCATCATCTAACTCCTTCTCTTCGAATATTCGAATTTGGTACTCAGAGGATAACGCATGCACCATTGCATATGCGCAATCTTCAGAACATTCTGGATGTCGCATAAACAGTGCGAGGTGTTTCATGTTTTGTTTACTAAATTTTCTTTAAATATTTTCCAAGCATTATCCCATGTCCAACGCTGACTACCTTCTAAAACTCTCTCTCTACTTAATTGCAAACATCCATCAACAGCGTGTTTTAAGTTTTCGTTCATGAAACCAGTTTCCGCTTGATCAATAACATCAAGTGGACCATCACAAGGAAACGCAGCAACTGGAGTACCACAAGCCATGGCTTCAATCATTACAATACCAAAGGTTTCCCAACGAGATGGAAACACAAATACTTCTGCGTTGGCATAATATCGTGCCAGATCTACGCCAGTCTTAAACCCCGTAAAATGAACACTAGGATATTGTTTCTTATAAGTTTCAAGCATTGGTCCATCGCCTACCATTATCTTTTGATATCCAGGATACTCTAACTCAAAAAATGCTTCTAAATTCTTTTCTTTACTCACACGACTGACACACAGCAAATATTTTGCTAGTAATTCTTCTCTAAGGTTAGGTGTAAAGATTTCTCTATCAACACCACGAGTCCAAGGGATAACTTCTCCATCAAACCCATGTGCTTTTAAATCCTTGACCATTGTGTCAGTGGTAGTTAAAACCTTACCACTATGCTTATGAAACCAACGAACAAATAACCAAGTGATCCATTCTGGTATACCAAATAACTTTTTTAAACCTTCAGGAAACTTAGTATGGTAAGCAGTATTGTGCCTAATATTATGTTTTGAAAGATATGCTCTAGCCCACAAACCCAAAGTACCTTCGGTGGCGATGTGGATATGATCTGGATTAATCGCCTCGATCTTCTTCCAAATTTTCCACGGGAAGGTAATCTTGACTTCGTTGTAGCCAGGACAATCAACATAGCGGAAGCACCTGGGATCAACATAATCCACAGTATAACCATCGCGAATCGCGCATGCTTCAATATTCTTGTAGGTCGTAACGACACCATTGATTTGATCAGGTAAGTTATCAGTTACAATTAAAATCTTTTTGGTCATCGAACTACTTGAGTATGTTTATGCTTTAGTGATTTCTT
>Ga0209353_10000599_pt1 | contig 21847 bp, 21 predicted proteins | sample LauGreSpBDMM15SD_2_FD_187561 | JGI IMG/M metagenome (GOLD analysis project Ga0209353, IMG submission 187561) | Freshwater lake microbial communities from Lake Michigan, USA - Sp13.BD.MM15.SD (SPAdes) (version 2) | ecosystem: Environmental > Aquatic > Freshwater > Lake | place: Lake Michigan...
CGTTTTTACTGGTGCTGCTTCTAGTGCAGGGGGCTGTTGTCCTTCTCGTACAGCAAAGTCTCCAGCATTCGGGTCAACAGAAACATCTCTACTTCCGTCAAATGTCTCATCGGCTTGGGCAACTTTGGTGGGTACGGGTTCGCTAACCACGCTAGAGCTTCCTCCACCTGTAATGGTGTCAGGTCTTGCAACATTAGTTTCTCCTTGAAATTCAGGGCGGGCAAGGAATGTTTCAACTTTCTCACGGATTGGTTGACTCCTGTTTTCTACATAAGCCTCTAGTATGCGTTTGACTTCCACTGCATCTTCTGGGTTGGCAATGTCTTTGCCTTCCAGTATTTTGTTTCTACGAATAAGCGATGTATGCCCGATGCCCATGTCCTTCAACACTGTGTCATTGAGCAACGTAGAGGGGGGCGCAGGTTGTACTTGTGGCGCTACAGCAGGAGTTGTTGCAGGTTGAGCAGGCTGTGGAGCAAACAAATCGCCTTGGCCAGACTCAACAGCAGCTTGCTGCTGTGCATCGGTTTGTATTTGTAAGTCTTTGATTGATGCTTCGTCAAACCCAGGCAATGTGGTTTGCTTGGCGCTTAAGAACTTCTTGAGTTTTGCTTGGGCTTCTTTTACTTCAGTAGCTTGGCGTTGAGCTTCTTGGCGCTGCTTGTTGGCTTCAATCTTTTCGTCACGTGTAGCTGCTTTGGTGACGCCGGGCGTAAGTTCACCTTCAGGTGTAAACAACTCTCCCTGTTTGCCTTTAAGTTCTTTAGGACCAGCAGGTTCCGATGCAGGGGGAGTGTAAAGTCCCGAAGCAGGGCCTGCCTCAAAACCGGGCAAGTCCATCTGTGGGTTCTGTGCTTGGATGGCCCCTATCTCAGCATCTTGACGGCGGATTTCTGCCGCTTGTTGGCGCTCACCACGGCGTTCTAAAGCATCAGCGTACTCGGCACGGCGCTGCGCACCAGCTTGCCCATACTCACTTGCACCACCAACACTACCAAATGCACCACCACCTACCGCACCTTTGACAGCGGATTCCATGATGCGGTCCCACTCTTTACTACCAAATATTTGTGGGTTGTCTGAAACAAATTTTTCGGCGGCAATACTGATAGCTTCTTGTGCGCCTTCGGTTAAACCTTCAGTTGTAGCACCACCTGCTATACCAGTGGCTACGGAGCGTAGGAGGCTCTTGTCCATACCGGACTTTTCAAGAACTTTTTCTACTATGCCCATTTTCATAGGGCCAGTCAATTGTTTGGCTAAACGAGCAGGAAGCACGGAATCAAGTGCGGCTGATCCCGCACCCCAGATAGCGGCTGCACCGGGTTCTAGTTGCTTTGTATTCTCATAGATGTTTTGGAATATTTCAGGGGCGTTTTGTGAGTACGAACCTAAGTAAGTACCCGCACCAACAGCAGCAGCTTTACCAGCAGCGCCAATACCCGCACGAGCCGCTAAAGCGCCAGCACCAACACCGGGGATAAGCGCCGTACCAATATTAGCTACTTGTTCACCAACAGTCTCAGCTACAAACCGTGGTACGTCACCAATACCTTCAACTTCTTTGTATGAGCGAAACATGGTGGGCGACTCCGCCTCACGAGCCGCACGCTTGTCACCTGCTTCTGCCAGTTGTTCTTTAGCATAATCATCAAAGCCAAGTGCAGACCCCGCCATAGCAGGAATGATGTCCGTAAAGGTAGACGCTAACTCACCTGCACCACGCTTAACACCGCGACCAAACGTGCCCAAGACGCCGGGGCCATACTCTTTTTGCAGGCGGCGAACATCATCAGCTTCTGCTTGTTGTTGCGTTCTGATAAAAGTAGCGAGTTCAGTCGCGGCTTTGGTATCACCAGCCGCATCTGCATTTTTAAGCGCTTGATAGACGCGGGACAAATCCATATCAATTCCTTAACGTAATGGGGCGTATTTATCTAACAATGGGTTCATTGCTCCAAAATTCCCGCCGCCACCGCCACCCCCACCTATACCAAGGAATCGGTTGAAATGAGTAGCCACTTCATTTTGGTACAAAGTATCAAATTTAGAATCAAAACCTTTGTCTGCACCGGGTGCAGGTACTTTAGATAAGCCAAGTTGTTTTGCCAACTGAGCACGAACGGCTACAGGGTCAACACGTTCCTCAGCTTTTGCCCGTAATTGTGCTGCTTGGTACGGATCTAAACTATCGTATTTGTTTTTCATTATTTTCAACTGTTCATTTCGGAACGCCGAATTTAGATCAAGTTCTTTACTTCTAAGTCCTAATTCTTTTTCCGCCAACAGGTTACGGTTTCTTTGCTCAACCGCTGTCATTTTTTGCCGCTCTCCTTCATTAAACAGTTGTCCTCTACCAATATCGCCTTGTTGTTGAGTTTGAAAGCGATTCAATGCTTCAGTATTGTTGTAATGAGAAGCGGTCACATTTAAGTTTGTATACTTGTACAAGTTATCAGCTGCACGTTCACCCGCCGCTTGAGCAGCTTGGTAGTTGCCTTTCTTAGCCGCAATCTTTTGTTGCTCAAGGTTGTCACGATAATCTTCTAACTTATCTTTAGCGGCACGATTTGCGGCTTCACCACGGATCAAGTCAGCAATACCTTGACGGCCTTCATTACCCAAAGCGCCTGCAACGGTGCGTTCTTTACTGCCAGCAATACCAAAACCAAGGCTCATCAAATTCAAGGCGCGACCTATTGCCGAGTCTTTTTCTTGCGCGGCTTCACGTTTACCAAGTCGGCTTTCACGAGCTTCAAAACCGGGTTTGTCCATATCCTCGTATATTTTTTGCGTTTTAGTTACCGCGTCTTCTGCTGCTGTTTTTGTTTTTTTATCCATGTCCTTGGTAATTGCGCCAAGGTCAGTTAATACAGGAGCCGCACGTTCTGGCAAAACCGCAGCAGTTGGGGTGTATGTTTCAAAATTAGGCATTTTAAAACCGCTACCGGAAATTGCAGAAGCGACAGGAGGGGGTGCAAGAGGTGCGGCAGGAGGAGGAGCGACCTGTATGTTAGCCGCAGGTGTAGCCGTAGGTGCAACCGCAGGAGTTGGAACTGCTTGAGGTTTATATGCGCCGGGGGTAAATGGACGCCCTGCTGCCCCAGCCGCTCGACCGGCAGCTTCTTCGGCAGTGTTAGATTTAATGGTTTGCTCAAGACGTGCGCGTTGTTCAGGCGTCAACGGAAAACCGGTATTTCTTAGCGACATCTGGTTAGCCGCTTCAACCTGATCTACTAAAGTGCCGCCAGCATATCCGGGCACCTCACCACCACCTTCAAACGCAATAATGCCACCACCGGCATACTCTTGCGGTAAGTTAGATGGCAGGGCTTCAAGACCTTGGCTTTCTTGGGCGGCTTGCTGCATCACTTGTTGAGCAATCGGAGCGCCTTGTTGACCTTGTGGTTGTTGCATCCCAGCACTTGCCATGCTTTGCGCCATCTGAGTTTTGGCTTCAGTCAGCTTTTGGGTAAGTTCTTGAATCAATGGTATGCCAACGTACGGTTGGATTGAGCCGTTCTTAACGCCGTCAACAAGATTTTTCTGTATAGCTTGAATATCTTGTGGATTTGTGGCGCGTTTAGCCATAGCCGCCATTGAAGCGGCGCGGCGGGACATATTATCTTGTAGGCTATTGAGACTCATGAAACTTCCTTATGTTCTGCTGGGGTTCATGGCGTTATACAAACCCAGACCAGCTATGCCAGCCGTACCAAAACCTAGCGCTTGGTTAGCAAGTGTAGGCTGTGCTTGATACGTGGTTTGAGTTGTTCCGGGTAATGCATAACCACGCACCAACGCATTAAGCTGGTTGTATCTTTGCATTGGATTTTCTTGCGCTTGTGCAAAGTTTTGAATTGCTTGGTTGATGTACTGCTGTTGTTGTGACTGCTGTTGTCCGCCAATTTGATTCTGTAGACCCAAGATCCCCATCTGAGCATTAAGCTGTTGGTTACCCAAAGTACCAAGCGTACCTGCGGCCCGATCAGCTAGACCGTAACCAGCTTGTGCGCCAGACACGCCTTGCAGACCAACTTGAGCGCCTTGCATGCCTTGGGCAGTACCGGCCAATTGACGATCCACACCAGATAAGCCAACACCTGCGCCCTGCATAGCGGCTTGAGCACCTTGCATACCTTGAGCGGTACCAGCCAGTTGAGCATTGACACCTTGCAAGCCAACACCAGCACCCTGCATACCCGCTTGGGCTCCTTGAATGCCCGTGCCATACAGTTGATTGGCCGTAGTCAAACCTTGCAGACCAGCTTGCTGGCCTTGTAATGCGGTGCCAAGACCCGATAGACCCAACTGACCACCTTGCAAAGCAGTACCCAGTCCCTGTTGCGCTCCCTGAAGACCTTGCAGACCTAACTGGGCACGTTGGGTAATATTACCTTGTGCCTGTTGATAGGCTTGTTGTAATCCTTGAGCACGGACTGCATCCATTTGAGAGGCAAGCGCACGGTTAGCTTCAGCATTCTCAATAGCCTGACGAGAGCCACCATAAGCGCCCGCACGAGCAGCTTGGGATTTACGCATGTTTGTGGCAATGTCCGCTTGGCGTTGCAGGCCTTCTAGTTGAACATTCGTTACTGCCTCTTGATAAGGCGACATGTACGCTTGGTACGTGCTGGGGCTTGTGGCCATCTGACCGTAAAGATCGCCCATACCAGCCGCTTGACGAGCGTAGTTTTCTGCTTGACCGGAAACATTGCGGCCATACCCCTCTGCACGAAGTCCCATCTGGCCAATGTCAACGGCTTGTTGTCCATACTGCTGTGCTTGGGGGGATAGACCAACGGCTTGCGCACCATACCCTGCACCTTGTTGACCGTAACCCGCGCCCATGCCGCCATAGTACTGACCACCCTGCATGCCCAGTTGCTGTCCTAACAAACCAGATTGTTGGCCTTGCAAACCAGCTTGCGCACCCATATTCCCGTAATAGTCACCACCTTGCATGCCAATTTGTTGGCCTTGCTGACCAGACTGAAAGCCCGCATTTCCATACCCATAGGCTTGACCAGCAGAATCAAGCCCACCTTGAGCGGCTTGGTTAGCATAACCCGTTGCCTGATTAAACTGGCCGGGCATTTGCAAGTTGGCCGCATTAGCTTGTACTTGCTGTTGCAGAGGGCTAAAGCCCGCTACGTAATCTTGTACGTTAGCGCTGTAAGGTACAAACGGTTTGGCGCCTTGGAGAACATAATTGCCTTCCTCGTCTCGTGCGTAATCAAACAGCTCTTGTGAAGCGCCGCCAATAATGCCTTCAACTTGAGGACGCAACCACTCAGGAATGTTTGATTGATTAACCGTTGTTGTCGTGGGTTGGCTACCACCACCATCACCACCACCGCCGTAGATGCGACCACCGGGTTTTAAACGAGTTACGCTTTCGCCAAGCGGTTCCCCAAAGGCTTCAAGTTGTCTACGGGAATAATTCATACCAATACCTCTACTAAAGTGTTGCGCGTTTCAAAGTTATAGCGTTTCAAAAGACGTACCATAGCTTCCCGGCAATAGCCTTGAATTTTTGTTGCGCCATGCGTCTTTAACAGCGCCTTTAACTGCTCAAAAGTGTCTTGATTGGAAATAAGTTTCCCGCCGATTGTGGTAAAAAATGCAACTCGATGCAATGGATAATTTATCAACGACACCGTACCAGCGCCATGAACTATGTTCTTTTCATCTACAGCCACCAACAGCAGCCATTGCCCTGAGACAACAAACAATTGAATGTGCTCAATTGTGTAGCCAGCAGCCCAGTCAGGGAAATCGCCGCCCTTTTGCAGAGCTTCTTCAAGAAACGGCTTTACAAGCGGCCATGTTTGATGGACGTAATTAACATCAACAGGGCGCACAGTTAAATTCATTTGTTTTTCTTCAACAACGAAGCAATTCCGCCTTTGGCGCGGCGCATTACGTTGGGGGTGCCACGCATTTGAGAAGACCTGCCCACAATAGCTTGGCTGGGGCCGTAATTTGTTTGCGCGGGTTGTTGCATAGGCTGCTGCATGGGTTGTTGCATAGGTTGCTGATAGCTAAACGGTGATTGCATTTGTTGCTGAAACTGCGGTTGTTGATAACTAAACGGGGTTTGATACTGACTCATGTAGGGGTTAAATGGCGCTTGCCTTTGTTGATAACGCTCCGGCTTGAATTCCATGTCTGTAATTTCGCCCTGAGGCTGTTGGTAGCTAAACGGCGCTTGATATTGATTTGTGTAGGGGTTAAATTGAGCTTGCCGTTGTTGCATGGGCTGCTGGTAGCTAAACGGGCTTTGCATTTGAGGTATGTCAGCCAAACCCGTAGACCTTCCGGTACTTGGGTCAACATATTGTTGTGTTCTAAAGTTGCCGTCAGGATAACCATCGCCACCGCCATAACGACCGCCATAATTAGATTGCGGAGGAGTGTAAGGGTTAAATGGAGTTTGCATCCGTGGCATAGGCTGTTGTGCATAACCCCTACCAAAGTCCGCACCACTGTAACCAGTTTGATTTTGCAAAAACTGACTATACGGATTGCTCTGGTCTTGCCGCGCTTGATTAATAACACTGCTAAACGTGTGAAAAAAGTCTTGTGGGTTAAGAGCGCCAGAATTTAACGAATTCTCCCAATACTGCCGACCACCGGGATCAACTTGATTCATTTGATTGCCAGAACCATATCGCCCAACTCCAGCATAGGCACTGTCTACCAGACTACGAGCCGTCATTGGTGTGCCGTATTGACTTACGCCCAATGGGTTTGTGGTAGTGTAGTTGGTGTATTGAGGCTGAAATGCTGGTTGATAGAACTGTGAGTCCTGTCCAGATGGACGAGCACCGCGTGTCTGAGATAACGCTAGATCTCGAGCTATGTTTGCTTGTCTCTGTTCTGGAGTGAGAACAACACGAGGAGCGGGACCAGCGGCTTTTTTAGCAGCAGCCTTTTCAGCATCCTCTTGAGCCTTTCTAGTGGCTGCATCTGGCAGACCATAACGACTACCAAGATAACTATAAAACTCAGGCAAACCAGTTTTAGGATTTATAGTTCCAGCGCCACCCCTAGACTTTAAAAGCGCAGCCTCTTCAGGATTAATATGGGCAAGCATGGTGTCGCCATATCTGCCCTTGGACGCTAGCTTTTTAGGATCATTCATATTATTCTCCTTACGCGGCCATGTATTGGCGGGGATTAATCTCACGACCTTGAGCTTTGCTACCAGTACGTGCTTTACGCACTTTGGCCATCATGGCATACAGTTGTTTGGCGCCTGCATCGGTTGAGCCATTACCAAGGTGGGAAACCACATCAGCAGGAATAACAAACTCACCATCTGCCAGACGAGCAGGGCGCTTGCCAGCAATATTTGCAGGGATGCTGTCAGACATGCCGTCACCTGGACCTTTAAGCATGCGGCCACCACGTGCATAGTCTGAGTAGCTGCCCAAATCAGCAATACCACCAGCGGCCATGTTAGACATATACATTGGCTCTTCACCAACCATTTGGTCGTAACCACCATAACCCAAAGAAGTAATACCGCCATCAGCATAACTGGATGGGCGATACTTATCTGGGTTGTACTTGAAGCGACTCAGTGGTCCAGAGTACTCTTCTTCCTCTTCCTTTTTCTTCTTTCCGGCATTAGCACCGGCCAGCGCAGAACCTGCGGCAGTGAACTTATTTTCCATCAAAGAAGCCATTGGGTTGTCCGCAAACTTCTTTATGCCTCCCAGAAAAGAATCGTCAACTGGTGGGGCGGCAGGAGCAGCAGAGGAGGCAAAGGTGGCAGGTGCAGCAATAGGGGAGTTGATAGGTATATTAGCGATGCCGGCGCTACCAGAAGTAAATTGGCCTAATGAAGAGCCAGAAGGAATGCTAGGAATGCTAGCAATATTTGTAACACCGGGAACTTCTAAAAAATTAGTCCCTGCGCTATATGGCATTGGCGAGTTGAATAATGCTGCTTTATTAAATGCTGCTGGATTTAGATTTAATGTGGATGCGGTTAGTGGAGCAGTAGCCGTAGAAGCTAATGTAGGAGCCGCATTCATCGCAACCGTATTAGCTATGGCTGGAGCCGCATTCATTGCAGCTGCATTAGCTAAAGTTGGAGCCATACTGGTAGCAGCAGTTGTCGCCGCCAAAGGAGCGGTTGTCGTCAATGCGCTTAGAGCCGGACTTACGGCACCGCCAATACCGCCAGTTAACGTACCCATGAGAGCACCCTTTAGTGGATCACCGCCAGTCAACATAGCAGAACCACCGCCCATTACCGCGCCAAGCATCGCCGCTTCGCCAACTCCGCCCATTGCCATAGTGTTCTCCTTAATTACGTTGCATTTTAGTATTAAGGGGTCACTGTGCCAATAGCGCCAGACCCAGAAACACCAGTTAAATTTAAAGTTATTGTGCCCCCAACAGGCCCAACACTGCCTACCGCCCCCGAACCTTGGACTCCAAGCAGTCCAATAGGAACTTTAATACGCAGCACATTTGTGCCTGTTTGTAGCGTACCGCCCTGTGTATCCCTGTACACATCCCCGTCCCGTAGGCTGTCGTAATCCTCATCGGTGGGCAGTGTGCGTATATCCAGATTCAACGCCGCCAAGTTTAACTGCTGAACAGTATTAATGGTGTTAAAAAACAACCGAATCACGTTACTAAACGAATTCATGTACGCTTGGTCATATTCCTTGGGGGCTTGCGGAATATTCGGAGCCGAGCGGTTTTGTAACATTGACATTTATCTACGCCCGTCCGGTTTGATGTCAAGTCTAGGTGCGCCCAACTGCCATGTGGTACCAATTTGATCCGAGGAGATCTTAAAAATCATCTGGCGACCACGAGCGCGAGTGTAGATGATCCCCGTGTACTCTTCAGTAATAACGTAGTTGGAGCCTTTGGTTACGTTGGCCGCAGCCGTATTCCCAGTACCAGAACCCGAGCTTTGCATGGGGAACAGCGTCATGGTCACAGCAGGTGTAGGGCTGGAAGATGAACCTTCAAACGTCAAGTCAGGAACGATGCGCCATACATAACCAAAGTTATGACCATCTCCAATGTCAAATTCAGAAGAAGAAATATTGGCAGGCAGAGCGGTTTGCGTACCCAACACATAAGAATCCACTCCGTCTTCGTGCTGCACCAATTCGCTATCGTACGTGGCGGCAACGGGGCGGGGTAACAAGCCAGAGTCTAGCCAAGCCGAACGGCCCAAGTCGCCGAACGACCATACGTTTTCTACGTAGTTGTAGATTACATAGCGGTCGCTTGCGGTTGCGTCTGCCGAGCAGTAGAACCACCAGATTTCGTTGAAGCCTTCGTTTGTACCCGCATAGACTTGTTGAGCCTGTAAGACGTTGAAGTCGCTAAAAATATGACGGCGTAAGTCGCAGTTCAATGTCTGCACACGACCATCGTATTTATAGAACTTGTCAATGCCCATCCAGTACACCGCACCGGAGGCGATAACAGCGGCATTAGGGCCAACGATAGACACGTTGTCAGCAATCAGTTGAGCTGTCCAAACAAAAGGTGGTCCTACGTATTGATATGAATAGATTGAAGAGTCTGTGAATACCACAATCTCTTGGCGGGACTGAACGGCTGTAATGATGGCCGAACCGTGAGAGAGTTGCAAACTACCTGCTTGGTTGGTAGCTTGAGGCGACCATGTAAACGGGTCTTCTTGATCTGACCAGCGGATCAGCATAGGGTTTATGGTAGTACTACCATAGTCATTTGTACCAAAGACAATCACAAAACGGCTGGCGTCCGAAACAATAAGAAAGTTTTGGAATAGGGGCGTATCGTCATCTCCCGCATCCGCCAAATCAATACCGCGTTGGGATATACGTTGAGTGCCTGATTGACCACCCGATGTTGTGATTGGTGTACCCTGAATAGTGGTGGAGACATTGAATGTGCCACCCGTAGAATTCACAACAAAGTAGACCTGCCCCACGACCAAACCAGTGGGCAAAAGACCTGTAGTTGTAAGCGAGATTGTTGTGCCATCAGGAAACGAAAACCCAGCAGGTAGCGTAATAACACCTGGGGCTGCGATAGAGATGGTGATCTGGATGGGGGAGAAACCTACGTTGGCATTCCAATAGTAAATGCCTTGGCCACGCGCCCCGTAGATTAAGTCTTCGCCAAAGTTTTGCTGGTTCCACAACTGCAAGGAAGTAGAAGTACTAGAACCTACGCCCCACGCACCGCCGCTCCAAGTACCACCGCCCCAGCCAATTAAAGGAATCTGGTAAGACGGCCCGGTATTATTCTCGTATTGCGTTACAACAGAACCGCCACCAGGGGAGCCAGAAGCGTCTGCGCCATTTGCAGTGGCTGACACCGTGATGGTGTAAGTATTGTCGGTAACATAGGTAATCTGAAATGTGTTTGCAAGCACAGCCGCAGTGATGTTGCCGCCAAGTCCTACGATACCCGCTCCGCTATAAATAACAAAGTCACCCCCAACGCAGCCGTGATTGGCATCAGTAACTGAAATAACAGCCGAACCATTGGTAGCCGTGAATGGGTTGGTAAGCGTGATTGTTTTGCGTATCGGGGTGATGTCGTAATAAGCGCCGCCGCTCATGATGTAGAACTTGAGGTTTGTTCCAACACCAACTAAGTTTAATGACGCAAGAGTAATCCAGTTCCCAAGAGAACGGCAGATGCCAAGGAATACGCCACCAGCAAACGTAGTCCAACCACCAATCTTCTCAGGGTTACCTTGACGAAAACGAACCTTGTCGCAGTCATACCAACCACCCTCGGTGGTGTATCGTGTGTTTTCTTTGTTGACACCCGGTTTAAATAGGTACTTGGCAAGTGGCATAGTTAACCAACGTTACGTTCAAAGTGAGGGCAATCCACCAAAGACTTGAAGTTGCCGCCCCAACGGTTCTTGTGATACAGGGACTCCCAATACGCACCTAGTGGCGCGAGAATGCCTTTATCCCAAATGATTTTGCCGTCACGGAAGAAGTTCAAATCTATGGCGCAGCGCTTCAGATGGATGGAATTCATAGTCTTGGAACGCCCCGTCTTAAAATAAATGGCTTGCTGTTCGGGCGTACGAGCAAGTTCCCCGCCGGTCACCACAAACCCTTGGTCTGTAGCGTACTGGATTAGCTTGCACATGTCCAGCAAAAACGCAGCTTGTTCGGTGCTTAAACTCATTTTTTGCCTTTCATATCAGCTAGTTTCTCAATGGTTCTGCCGCCAAAGTATGCGCCCATTATCAGCATACCCCAGTTACCCAGCAAGGTGACATAGGACTCATTGGCGTTGTACCCATAGGCAGACATCATGGCAAACAAGAAATAGCCCAGAAAAATGGCAATCAGGCTCATAGGGCGAATGTTCTTGGACAGCCAGGAGTCGCTGTTCATATCAGACTTCCAACGGTCTGTAACGTTGTTATCCTCGTTCTGTGCGGCCTTGGCAAACATTTCCAGTTCAGCTAACTCCAGCTTGGCCTTCTCAATACCTAGCTCAAGTAAGCGTTCTTCATGCTCAAACTGCAACTGGCGCAGGTTGCTGACATCTTCTGCGGTTGGGTTGTCGGGGATCTTCACGCCCAAAGTTTTCTCAACCACTTCCTTGCCCTTGGCTTGGATAGCAGACGACAGCAAGGTAAGCCCGTTTTGGGCTAGGCTACCTAGGAGGGATGCGACTATTGGAATCATCTCGTTTTTCCTCAAATTAAACTTAATCTACCGCCAACACGATAATCTTTAGGCATTTCAATTTTGCCACCTTTAGCAAGTTTCAATGGGTTTAACATATTTATTTCATCCCCCGCACCGGGGCGACGGCCCCCTAAACCTGTGCTAGAACCCGCCCCCCTAATTGGCTTTTGGCCCAAACCGCCTTCCAGAACTTCAGTGATTGCAGTACCAAAATGGATTCCTTTACCTGTGTCACCTACAGGGCTTTCGCTCCTGTAAATCTCAACTGGATGTAAACCTACGCTTGGCTTTGTTGTAAATGGCACTTTTGCAACCACAGAACCCGCCTTTTTTGGACCGTAGTCTTCTAGCAATTTAATTTGGGCGTTACCTGTTGGTTTGCCATCTGCGCCTATTTCTGGAAGTAGCTGCGTTGCTACATCTGCGTTCTGAAGCCAGCCAGCCAAAGCCGCCGTAGAAGGTTTGTCCACATACACAGTCTTGCCAGACTTTGGCTGTATGCCTGTTGTTTTGTCTCTGTGTTTTTCGCTACTTCTGTTTCTTATGGTTTGACTGCCGGGCAAGTGGGCATAGGTAGATCCACGCTCAGTGCGATACATATACTCCACATCTGGTATATCTTTAAACGCCTCGTAGTCCATTATTTTTCTTCCTTGCGTTTCTGTTGTTCAATGTCTCTGCGTAACTTTTCCATCTTCTCAATCTGTATCTTGGCTTGATGCTTGGCCTCAAGGACATCCAAGTACAACATCCCAAGAAGCGGGAGCAGCATTACTACAAGCAAACAAGCGGCAATCCAGCCCACAACTATCTCCCAATCCTGTGCAAGAGGCCGAGGAGCAACCACATATATAGGAGGAATAGGATAGTCGCCAGCAGATACGCCTGCCTTTCTTTTAGGAGCCGCTCCTCCTCTTTGCGTTGCCATGACTCATCATCCCGCTTCTTCCTTGCCCTGTCCTGCTCTATCTTGATGACATCCCGCATATCAAACACCTTGGAATACAAAGCTCCCATCTCTTTCGGAGCGCCGTATACCATTGCCTCTCTTATCTCCGTCTCCAACAGCGCCATTTGGTCTTGAGCCATTACCCGCTTCAGGGCGGCTTCCATTAGGTTAGCGTCAGGGTCGTAGACAGTTTTGCTCTTCTCTTCCTCTTCCCTTATGTGTTCAGCAAGCTGTTCTTGCAACTTGAAAAACTGAGAAAGCTGAGTAACGATGTCAGCCATGACTTGGGTTTCGTTGACGGCAACGTAGGCTTCTTTCTTTTTCGCCACAGGCTTGGGGCTTGAGGCGGGCGGTGTCCCAAAGAGCTTTGCCCAGAATCCTCTGACTGCTTTGACATCTGAAGTAACTTCATCAACAGTCTTTTTGATCTCCATGAAAGACGTTTTAGCGTCTTTATAGAGTTTGCACCCCTGCTTGATGGCGGCAACGCAAGCGTTAGCTGCAAAAAGGATGCTGAGGGGGTCCACATCTCAATAAGTCCAACGAGCTTTAAGCTGTGGTGGCTCAACCATTTTGGCAATCTCTTCTGCGTAATACTGCATACCAAACTTGCCATCAACCCGCACATCGTGATTTTCTGGGGGTACAAATAGTTTGTTGGTGTCCTCAAACCGACCCGCTTTGATGCGATCCACCCACACAATAAAGTGGGCGCCAAAGGCTTCCCGTGTTTCAGGTGTAGGGCAAACAAAGTCAGCGATCACATGAGCGCCGTATCTGGAAGCAATGTCGCACATCACACCCATACGCCTTGCGTGTTCTAGCCTATCAGCCACGCTAAAACCCAGATCCTTATTGATCTCCTTACGCACTTCGTCGGCATTGAAGTGGACGCAGGAAAGCTCCCTTGCCAAGGCTGTAGCAAGAGTGGTTTTACCTGCGCCGGGCAAGCCCATGATTAGAATTTTCATTTGACTTTATACAGTTGTTTAACCGCAAAGTCTGGTGCTGGTTTGCGCCAAAAGTCTTTACCAGCGTACTTTTCCCACACTGACTTAGGTAGGATGGATGGGCGCTCTTGCCAAGTGACTTCCTTGCGTACTGTGTGTAGACTCTTCATGTTCAAGGCTTTGTCATACGTCTCGTTCTCGTACTCAACATTCTTGAAATCGTGGTCAAAGTAGGGCTTGTTGATAAAGCCATACAACTCCCGCATGACGCTCTCAGGTTGCTTGCAAAGCATCTCGTACTCCACCAACATAATCATGTCAGGGTTTAACAACAAGCCTTCTTCTAAAAAGTAGTAGGGCTTGACTACCTGACCCTCTTTCTTTACATCCATCAGGGCATCGCACCTTGTGGTGACTGTCTGCCTAGCTTCATCATCTGTGAGGGTTGCGCCGTACAGAGAGTTTTTGGCTGAAATGCGCTCAAAGCTGTCCAATATCCAAGGCAAGTCACGCACACAGCAAATGATCTTAGTTTGCGGATACAGGTCTTTGAGGAGTGATGTCTTGGCAGTCCAGCCCCTGCTGGTGTCAAACACTGTGTTTGGCGTGACTGCTTTGTAGTAAGCCTCAAATACGTCTTTTAGTATCTGCTTACGTCTGTCTTCATCTACTAGGTGGTTGCTCTCACTGCCAGTAATGACATTGATGGTTGATGTAACCAAGCCTTGTACGGGTGAGGAGATGTCTGCGTAAAACTCTGGGTTCTGACGCAAGATAGCCGAGAGCAAGGTAGAGCCTGACCTTGGTAACCCACTGATGAAGAAAAACTCTTTCATACTGCTGGAGTCTGTGGAATCCAATTGACCGTAGCTTCGTCCCATTGGTAGCGTACATTGCCACCATTCATTACTGCATCAGCGGGTCTTGCTACAGGTGCAGCCCAAGTCATTGTGTCAAGGTAGCCAATCCAAGATGGGTAAGGTCTACGGGCTTCATGTTCTGCAACTTTAGCGGCATTAAATTCTGCTTCAGTCAAGACTTGTAGAACACCAGCAATAGTAGTGTCAGCATCGTCATCACAAGTGCCGTAATATCTTGGCGCTCTCAAATATGTGCCTGTTGCGTCTGTGGGTACAGGCCATGTAGAACTGTCGTGCCATATGTGCGTATAGCCCTTGACAGCAGGCATTGATGGGCCTGTGCGTTGTGGCTCTGATGTGCAGACTATTTTGGTTACTGCGTCTACTTCTGTTATGCAAATGTACATTGTGATGCTCCTTGAAAATTAAACTGCAACTCTGCGGACTGCGCGGACAAAATAATAATAAGTTTTATTTCTTACTCTTTGAAAACCGTCATAAAAACGCTGATGATAAACAAAACGTATATCTGAAGAATCACTTGTACTACTCCAATAAAATCCCGCACCACCTGAATTAAAAGTTTGCGCCCCTGTGCTTTGAAAATCTGCGGCAGATGTTCGCGCAGGATCGCCAGAAGTGTAATTACTCGCCCTTGCGGGCACAGCGTTTGCGTTTATTCCTGAACTTGTATTATTTGCGCGTGTTGTTGGCTTTAAATTGTAGTAACACACTTCAAGCTCGTTTTTGGCTGGCATGTACCAATCAGTAAAACCTCCAATTGTTAGCCCCTCGCAAAACTGTGCAGCGGGGAAAGTAGCACTGTTCATGAGTGCGCTATTGGCTGGGCCATTAATAACAGAATATGTTCCTGCTGTGACTGTGGCAGTAGTTTTTGATTGCACACTTGCGTTTTGCGCTGATGCTACCGGCCCAATAACTAAGTTGTAGTCAGCGATGCTATTTCCTGCTGTTGAGATTTGACCCGCAAAGAACCCGCCTCCAAAGGCTTCACCAATTGCAGGAAGTGTAGTTATTGAATTACTTGCCGCACTTGCCGCACTTGTACCAACAGCATTGGTTGCTGTAACAGTGAACGTATAACTTGTACTCCCAGTTAACCCTGTAACAGATATAGTGCCGGAACCTGCTTGACTTAATGTGCCTGTGCCGCCAGAAGGAGATGATGTGGCCGTATAAGATGTAATAGCAGTGCCGCCGTTACTTGCTGGGGCTGTGAATGCCACCGTTGCTGTAGTTGAGCCTGTTGTGGTTGCAGTGCCAATTGTTGGCGCACCGGGGACAGTAAATGAAGGCCACAGCCCCTGCTTCTTTAAATTCATTGCTTGGTCAAGCGTCCACACGCCTTTAGCCACCAAAGCTGTTGGCGCTACTGGGGATTTGGTGATGAAACCGCCGGGATATTTTTGACTCATGGCTGTTCCTTAAACTGCGACTCTACGGACTGCACGGACACGCCTTGAAACTGTCTTAAAGTTAGCGTCTTGATCTCCGTTGTTATAAATAGCTTGGCCTCTACCGTATGCATTAGCCAATTGAGTACTACACCAATATTGGCTACTAGCAGTTGTTGCAAAGGCTTCTGAACCACCAGATTGAAAAATTACGGCTGTTGTTTGGGCAGGATTTCCAGCAGTGTAATTACTTGGTCTAGAGGGAACGGCATTAAGGTTTGTGCCTGAACCTGTAGTATTTGCATCTGTTGTTGGTTTAAGGTTGTAATAGCAAATTTCCAACTCATTCATAGCTGGCATATACCAGTCAGAAAAACCACCAATAGTCAAACCTTCACAGAACTGTGCGCATGGATATGTAGCACTGTTCATTGTTGCGCTGTTGGCGGGGCCATCTATTACTGAAGTAGGGTCAGGGCCAGTATTTGAAGTCTTCCACTGTAAATTGCTTTGTGCTGAAGCCACAGGGCCAACCACTAGGTTGTAGTCAGCAATCCCGTTTCCTGCGGTAGAGATTTGACCCGCAAAGAAACCGCCACCAAAGGCTGAACCAACAACAGGAACAACAGCAGGCCAAATATTTTGACCCTTAGCTTGCATCTGCTGAGTAACTGTCCACATTCCAGAAAAATTAGGCATATGTTTCCTTAGACTGCGACACGGCGGATGGCTCGGACATAGGTAGAATAGTTTTTAGTGGTGTTGCTCTGAAAGCCGTAACCAAAGCTCTGTAGCCATGCGGCCGTTGCAGAACCCTCAGTGCTAGACCAATAAAAGAACGCTGCAAAGTCTTCTGCGCCTGTAGACCTAAAATCTGTAGCTGACGTTTGCGCTGGTGTTCCAGTAGTGTAGTTACTGGCTCTTGCAGGTACTGCATTTGCATTTATGCCAGATAATGTGTAATTTACTGTTGTAGTGGGTTTTAAGTTGTAGTAGCAGACTTCTAACTCGTTTTTTGCTGGCATATACCAATCACTGAAACCACCAATAACTAAATCATTGCAAAAGTGTCCTGCTGGGTAAACCGTTGAATTACCATCAGCAACAATATCTACTGTATTTTGAGGCCCGTCTATATCACTATCAGCACCAGCAGTAGCTGTGTTTGCATTTTTATATACCTTACTAGAACTTTGTGCAGAAGCAACAGGCCCAACCACAAGATTGTGCGTAGCTACACCGCTAACTCCAATCTGCCCCGCAAAAAAACCACCGCCAAATGCCTGCCCAATAACCAGTGGTGGACTAGGCCAGATGCCTTGCTTCACATAGTTTGCTGCTTGGTCAAGTGTCCACATTCCACTAGCCGCTGCGGTTGTCGGTGCTGTTGGGTTCTTGGTGATAAAACCGCCGATGTATTTTTGACTCATGGCTGTTCCTTAAACTGCGACTCTACGGACTGCACGGACACGGCGATTAGTAAAATCCTTATAGCTGGTGTATTGGTTGCCAGAGACAAAGAATTGTACCCATCCGGAGGTAGCAGAACTCTCCGTACTAGACCAATAATCAGCAGACCTAAAACTTTCCGTGCCAGTAGATGTTATAAATGCTGAAGCAGTAGTTTGGGCTGGATTGCCAGCGGTGTAGTTACTGGCTCTTGCAGGAACTGCATTGGCGTTAATTCCTGATGATGTGTTGTTGCTGGCAGTAGTGGGTTTAAGGTTATAGTAGCAAACTTCTAGTTCATTCTTGGCAGGTAAATACCAATCTGTATACCCACCAATCACCAAGTCATTGCAAAAGTGACCTGCTGGGTAAACGGTTGAATTACCATCAGCTACTATGTCGGTAGTATTCTGTGGTCCGTCAATATCACTGTCAGCGCCCGCTGTAGCGGTGTTTACATTTTTCCATTTTGGCCCGATGGTCTCCCCTGAAGACAAGGGAGCAACAACAAGGTTGAATATATTTGCGGATTGGTTAATTTGACCAGCAAAAAAGCCGCCCTCATAAGCCGCACCAATAGCTGGTAGCACAGGTGTCCAAATACCTTGACCCTTAGCTTGCATCTGTTGAGTAGTTGTCCACATTCCAGAAAAATTAGGCATACGTTTCCTTAAACCGCAACTCTGCGAACTGCTCGAACACGGCGATTTAAGGACTTATAGCCATAGTACTGACCGCCGCCAGTAAAAACTTGTATCCATGCCCCGCCACTAGAAGGGGCGAACTCAGTACTGGCCCAATAAAATCCAGCAGTAAACGCCTCTGCGCCACTTGTTTGGAAAGCTGCTGCTGAGGTTTGAGCAGGGTCTCCGCTTGTATAGTTAGAAGCTCTTGCAGGGACTGCATTTGCATTTATGCCATACCCTGTGTTGTTAACTGATGTTGTGGGTTTTAAATTGTAGTAACAAACTTCAAGCTCATTCTTTGCAGGCATATACCAGTCAGAGAAACCGCCTACAACCAAGTCATTGCAGAAGTGACCCGCTGGATACACTGTAGAGTTGCCATGAGCCACAATATCTGCTGTATTCTGTGGGCCGTTTATATCACTATCTGCACCGGTAGTAGCTGAGGCAGAATTTTTAAATTGAATGCTTGCGTTTTGAGCAGAAGCAACAGGCCCAATCACAAGGTTGTAGTCAGCAATACTGTTTCCCGCTGTTGATATTTGACCAGCAAAGAAACCACCACCAAAAGCAGAGCCTATTGCAAGAGAAGGAGTCACACTATTACTTGCCGCACTCAAAGGGCTTGGTCCGTAAGCATTAGTTGCAAACACTTTAAATGTGTAGGGCGTTCCGTTGGTCAATCCACTTACGGTAATTGGTGAAGATGCGCCCGTACCAGCCAATCCATCGGGTGTAGAAACCACTGTAAAGCCAGTGATAGCCCCACCACCCACGTTAGCGGGTGCGGTAAAAGTTACAGACGCAGAAGCATTTCCACCAGTAGCCGTACCAATCGTAGGTGCGTCAGGAACTAGCAGGGGGTTATACCCCGCCAAAATAATACCTGCTTGATAGCGCATCGACATGAAATGTCCCTATTTAGGTAATTTCTTCAAAACTGATTGTTGCAACCAAGTCACTTGCTGTACCAGCAATTGCACCAATAGACTGGTTTTCCAAAAGATAAAACGAGGTTGTCTTGTCGGTCACAATCAATGTGGCATCCGCAGGCACTGAGATGGTTGAGGCAATAGGCAAAGGTGATCCACCTAAAGCAGCGGCGGAGTAGATGTTTACTGTAATGTCAGCGGCTGATGTGCCGTCTACGTTTGCAATCAAGATTGAGTTGATTTTAAATACCTTGCCACTTGATGCAGCGTTAGACGCAAGTTGTGTTGCACTCGTTGCTACAGCAATTGAGAAAGAATTGCCAATGATGCTGGTGACGTTGACTATGTTTGGATTTGCCATGATGTTCCCTTAAAAACCAAAGATCATTGCAAATGCAATGGATTTGCCTGCTGTTACACCACTTGCTGCTGGTGCGGTTGATTGCCAAGTTGTGCCGTTGGATGTCAATACATTACCTGAAGTGCTTGGTGCTACAAACAAAGGAGAGGATGTTCCATTGCCTAAAATGACGTTATTAGCTGTTAGGGTTGAAAGACCAGTACCACCATTAGCAACAGGAAGCGTTCCTGTTACACCTGTAGACAAAGGTAAACCAGTTGCATTAGTCAAAACACCGCTTGCTGGTGTACCAAGTGCTGGAGTAACCAAAGTAGGGCTGGTATCAAGCACCATCTTGCCAGTGCCTGTTACGGCATTACTAAGCGTCACACCACCATAGGTCAATTCGCCACCAACCGACAGAGTACCAACTCCAGACATATTGCCTGTTGAGTCACCAACTATTACAACGCTGTTTTGAATTAACTTACCTGTTGTGCTGTCAAAGCGAACTAACGCATTGTCAGTAGAAGATGCTGGCCCAACTACATCGCCAGTGCCACTTGCGGTAGAGTTTACGGTTTGGTTAGGCCAAGTTCCAGATACTGTTACGTTTGTTCCAGCAACAATGCTAGGCGTAGCAGTACCAGTACCACCGTTGGCAACAGGAAGTAGACCAGTAACGCCGGTAGTGAGTGGCAATCCCGTCAAGTTTGTTGCAACGCCGCTTGTTGGTGTGCCTAGCAGTGGTGTGACAAGTGTAGGGCTTGTGGACAACACATTATTGCCACTACCTGTAGAAGTTGTAACCCCTGTACCACCATTTGCAACTGCTAATGTTCCTGCAAGAGTAATTGTTCCAGTTGTGGTGATAGGACTGCCACTTACAGTCAGTCCAGTTGTGCCACCTGATAGAGCAACACTTGTAACTGTGCCAGTTCCAGCACTTACATTAACAGTTACATCATCGCCAGAGGCAGTAGCCGTAATAGACGCACCAACAAAGTTGATGTTCTTCACACCCGTAGAGATTGAGCTACCCTCGTCTTTAATCCCTACCGCCCCATTGGTTGACATGGTAGAAATAACTTGAATCTTGTCAGCCAAGTCTGGCGAAACTACTTCACCTACGTTGATCTCTCTACCATCAGACAAAGCAATGATTAAAGAGCCATCAAAGTCGATGTTGGCATTGGCTACCGACACACCATCAAGACCATCTATTCCATCTTGACCTTTTGGGCCTTGTATGCCTTGCTTACCATTAATTCCATCTTTACCAGCCTTACCATCTTTACCATCACGACCATCTTTACCATTGATGCCATCACGACCATCCTTAATAGTGATAATGCGTTTCTCAAGAACATTAGCTACATTATCAAACTTATCACGAATGTCTGTGTCAATCTTCTTCAGAGATTGGACAACCATTTGAGCATTTTCAGCCGCCTTACGCTGCTGCATTTGCTTAACTTCGGATACAGAGTTGTTTACCGCATTAAAGATATTATCTGCAATGCCATCTACATTCCCATCATTGAAGATTTTATCTATTGCCATTTGCCAACTCCTGATTTAAGTTTTGTAAAAACTCGTTTTCCATGTCTACTACAGTGCTTTTAGCATTATTCATCTGTAACTCGACAATTTTAGACTTGTTTTTAATGTCTGCTTCCTTGAGCATCAACTCAGCAATCTTGACTCGCTTGTCAAATTCTCTAGATGCTTGGTCATCTTCATTGGGAAGGTTCTTTGTCATCGCTGACATATTCTTTGCCTGTACTTCTTGTGGCAATAACTGCGCTTCAACAGACAATTTGATAGCTTCTGCCTTGTTTTGCTCTGCTTGACTTGTCTGAACAGCAATACCAGCCTGTGCCGCTTGTAATGCCAACTGTTGTTGCATCTGTTGCATCTGTTCTGCTTGCGGGTCTGGCTTGCTCATCTCATCCAAAGCCGCCATCATCTCAAACCTGTTGCTCAAACTTGAATTTGCAATGATTCCTTTGAGAATCACAGGCAAAACAGGTGTATTTGGGCCAAGAGTCTGCAACAAACCAATAAATTGCTGTTGTTCGTACTCTCTAGCAATGATTCCTAGCGTAGCAGTAGGAATGAAATTCATGTCAACAGAAGGATAACGCTCTGGATCGAACTGCATATACCTAAAAGCAGCCTTCTTAATGAAGGGCACAAGGAAATCTTCTTGGAAGTTGACCAAAGTACGCTTGTACTTCTTGATGATGGTGGCAACCGCCATCGACATACCCGCACCATCACGATTAGATTGAGAAACCACACCCTGAGAGTCTAGAGTTCCTGTAGCTTGTAGCAGCATTCGCTCAAAGTCTTTGGCAGTTGCTAAGTTGTTTGGGTCAGTTGATCCAAACTTAAATGGATACAGGATTTCATTGGGGTTGCCATTGGTGAGAATAGCTTTACCAGCCTTGATCTCAAACTTCATGCCACGGGGCAAACGTGTGGCATCCATAGCAACCATTGGGGCAGTGGTCAAAGCGAGTGAATCCAAGTGAGCCCTAGTCTGAGCATCAATAGCTTTCTGCATATTG
>Ga0209353_10000602_pt1 | contig 21814 bp, 18 predicted proteins | sample LauGreSpBDMM15SD_2_FD_187561 | JGI IMG/M metagenome (GOLD analysis project Ga0209353, IMG submission 187561) | Freshwater lake microbial communities from Lake Michigan, USA - Sp13.BD.MM15.SD (SPAdes) (version 2) | ecosystem: Environmental > Aquatic > Freshwater > Lake | place: Lake Michigan...
ACCTTTAATTTTTACAACGACATCGTTTTACAAGCTTCGAGTACTGAAGGCGGACCTTTAGGGCCTTTGTTCGCACCTCCATCTGATAACGTTAGAACGAATTTATACAATACCAAACCTGATGGTCTGAAAGTGGTAGGTATATTTTCTGCACGTGGATACGTTCCATTTTCAGTAAAAATCAAGTAATATATTTTCCGATTATATTTTAAAATACGCCATTGCCAGTAATTGGTAATGGCTTATTTGTTTTATATTGCATTATGTATTTTTACATTTCTCAGTACTAGCAATATGATTACTACCAAAAAAATACCTTATGCCATTGAAAAACCACTCCGTTATTATTTAATGGAATATGGTCGTGAGATAAAAATGCCCATCACGTACATGGACCTTACCAGGTACGTGAATGCCATTCCTGTGTATGATAAAAATGACAGGGACACGTTGTGGTTAACCGTTTTTTATGACCAGGATGACATGAAGCATATTCATGAAAGTCTGAAAAAAATGTATGCCATTTTACGCGCCAATGGTGATTTGTCGGTAATCAGGCATTTGAATATTGACCGTATAGACTTATGTATGTATGGCAATACCCAGCCATTTAGGGTACGTATAGTAAACCTTAAAAACGACAACTTTGACTATTTTTATATCAAAAGGGCAGATGCATCAAGGGTTTATGGATTGGAGTTAGAACATATTTTATCACCCAATCAAATCAGTTTTTTTACCAACGGAGATACATTAATTGAAGAACATATTGTTGGAATGCCAGGAGATTTATTTGTGAGAGATCATTTGTATGACAAAAGCATTAATAAAATCAGGTTGGCAAAAGAGTTTGTAAAATTCAATGAAAGGTGCTTTATCAGGTTATTGGGTGACATGCATTCCTGTAATTATGTGGTAGAAATTATTCCTGATTTTGAAGATGTACATTACAGGATTAGAGCCATTGACTTTGACCAGCAGTGTTATGATGGTAGAAGAAAAATTTATATGCCTCAATATTACAAACAAAACAACCCAATTATTAAAATGGGGATGGAGGTAATGACTCCTGAAAGCCGAATTCAATACCAAAAAGAAGAACGTGCCATGATGGCAGTGAGGTTGCAAGCTTCCAGGTATCGAATCAAAGAACTTGGAGATGCCGTAATGAAAGATAGTATTGCTCCACCTGAACATGTAGATCAACTCAAAACCGAATTGACACAGTATTACAAAGAAAAAGAGTTTTTAAATTGTCGAGGAATGGGAGACATTGTAAAAACGAGTTTAAAGGTTTTATTGAAAATGGTATAAATTTTGGAAAAAATATACCTTAAATTTAAAGTTATTCCGTATGTTAGCCAAGTTAATGATAATTTAATCCATTGAGAAAACTAATTTTTCATACTTTAGGGCTTATTTTGATGCTGTGTGTTTTTATACAAAACATTCATGCACAACAGCTTGGTCAAAATTGTACAGAAGACCTTATTCCTCGCCAAGACAAACACACCCGTTTATTTGGGTTTGCCAATTTGGCTGGAGAATGGCTTATCCCTGCACATTATGTAAAAGTTTATCCTTTTATAGGGAACAAGGCTGTGGTAATGCTGGGAACAAAACTTGGGGTAATTAATTGTGAGGGCTACCTGGTAATTCCGGCTGAATACGATGATTTTACTATTTTTAATGTAGATAAAACTTGGGCTAAAAAAGCTGGGAACTGGTCACTGATCAATGACCACGGAAAAATTTTAAGTGATCAGATGAGTGATGTCCGCACCATACAACCTGAGTATGATTTTATTTGGGTAAAGAAAAATAACTTGTGGGGAATTTTTTCTGAACGTTCACTTCAATTTACCGCCAAACCTCAATTTGAAATGTTTCAGGTGATTTCTGAAGCGGCAAGTATTGTAAAAACCGGAGATTCTTTAGGAGTTATTTCTCACGACGATGGTACTTTTTTAATCAAACAAAACGTTTCTAACATCAATAAATTGAACAAAACGGCCTTTGCATTCAAACAAAGAGGTAAGTGGGGTGTGTTTGATGATGAAGGTGCTTTTTGGATGAAACCTGATTATGACACCATTAGTCTTGCAAATTCCAAGTTATTGGTTGTAAAAAAGGACAGTCTTTACGGCTTGATTGATTTTAAAGAGAAAGAAGTTGTACCGATTAAATACGATATGATTTTACCTTTTAATAATGGTTTGGCCATGATCAAACAAGGTGGGAAATACGGATTCATCAACCAGCATGGTAAAATGATTTCACCCATTGCATTTGATACCGCCAGTGATTTTAGAAACGGTTATTCAATTGTCAAAATAAATGGATTATACGGAATCATTGATGTTACCAATAAGTTTTCGGTAAAACCTGAGTTTGAGAATATCATTAGTAATTACATTCAAAATGGCGCAGCTTCATTTTATGGTTTAAAAAAAGAAGGCAAATGGTCAGTGGTGGCTTCAAGAATGGAGAAAATTTCTGAAGATAAATTTGATTCGCTTTGTATCAACGATACCACCACTTTTATGAGGGTATTGGTCAATAACAAATACCGTTATTACAATTTAAATCGTGGAAATTATGAACTTCCTCTTTCATTTACTGAAGCACAGGAATTCAGAAATGCTATGGCTATAGTAAATAATGAGGGTAAATTTGGAGTGATTAATGAAAAAGGATTGTTCCTGGTGCCTGCTAATTATGAGGAAGTTGACTATGAATTTTTAAATGGTAAATATATTTTTTATGTGAAAGAAAAAGGCAAATGGGGCGTTCAGGGTTATGATGGAAAAATAATTGTACCATTTGACTATGAACTGTTGGTTACTTCTGACAATAAATTTTTTAAAGCCAAAAAGAATGGTAAATACGGCATGTTAAAAATTAACGGACAGGAATGTATTGAATTTAAATACCAATTTTTGTCCAATGGCAAAGAGTCTTCAGTTATGCCAGAGTGGCCGTCGATAGTATATGATGGAAAAAAATATGGTTTGATTGATCCCAAAGGAGAAGAATTAATTAAACCCAGCTTCGACAAAATTTTCTATCTGGGCGAAGGATTGTATGGTTTTCAACGAAAAAAAGATGTTGGAATTTTAAGGGCTAATGGCACAATGGTAGTGGATGGTGATTTTTCTGAATTGAAACCTTTTATGGATAAAATAGCCATGGCAAAAAAAGGGGATAAGTGGGGGTATATAGCATTGGGAGGGAAATTTTTTATTCAACCTTTGTATGATGAAGTTTCTCCTTTTGTGAAAAATACAGCCTGCGTTAAACTGGATGGCCTTTGGGGAGTGATTGACAAGTCTGGGAAAATAATCAGAAAACCTGAATATGAATCTTTTAAAGATTTAGGAAATGGAGACAGGAGATTTATTAAAGAAGGAAAAGAATTTAAAGTAGACGAATTGGGAGGGCTGAAGTAGTTTTTGTTTCATTTAAAAAAGTCAAAGTCATTTTTTACTAACGATTTATAATTTACATTTGAAGTATTGCTATTTCTATAATGTATTTATGAGGAATTTAATTTCTATAATGCTCTTGTTGTTGAGTTTAATGTCCTATTCTCAACAACGATTTTCAACCCTTCAAGAAGTGCTCGATGTGGCGGAAAAAAACAGTTATACTTCCCTAATCGCAGCTCAGCAACAAAGATTGGCACAACTGACTACCAAATCGGCTTATGGCAATGCTTTAAATCCTAAAATTCCAACAGCAGCTACTATTACAGACAATGCTAAATTGCCGGTCAGTTTTATTCCTACCGAAGCTTTTGGAGGACCGGCAGGAAGTTTCAGACAAATTACTTTAGGGCAACGTTACATTGCTGTAATGAATATTTCGCCTCAATTTGACATTTTGAATTTTGGAAATTTAGCCAAAATAAAATCTGCCAAAATTAACGAACAATTAACCAATCAAAACAATCTCCTTACCAAGAAAAATTTGTTTGATCAGGTCAATGCCTGTTACCACAATATTGTTTCTTTTCAGGCTCAGATCAATATACTAAAACTCAACAAACAAAAAGCAGATAGTCTTTTCATGATCGTTTCTAATAAATACAACCAGGGATTGGTTCGCAAACAAGATTTGAATGAGGCTGAAGTAAATACCATTAATTTTAAAGACAAAATTGAACAAGCAAATTTAAGCCTGCAACAACAATACATCACCCTTCAGGTGTTGTGTGAAACTGAAGACAGTTTAGTGGTGAATCATACCCTGATACAAGAAACTATTGACCAACAATTGAAAGCATTTGGGGATTTGAATGAAAAAAATGCTTTGCTACAACAATCATTTGCACATGCAGAATACAAAGCAGCATTATGGCAAAATATGCCAACGCTTTCCTTCGTGACCTCATTCAATTACCAAAACAACAGCAATTCTTATTTTTTAGACAATAAAAATCCCTGGATCAATAGTAATTTTTGGAGCTTGCGTTTGGCTTGGGATTTTCCAACAAATATCAACAAGTTGACGACTTTGAAATCAAACGCAATCAATTTAAATATTGCTGAAATCAATGCGAAGCATGCACAGTTGCAAACAAAATTACAAAATGAACAAATGGAACAGGATTATCAAAAGAGTGTTTCTCAATTCAAGAACAACCAATTGATATACCAACTGAAACTTGAAAGTTACCAAAAAAGTAAAAATCAGTTCGATGCCAATATTTTACCCTTAGACAAACTATTGATCGCACACAATGATTTATTGATCAGTGAAATCAATGTAGTGACTAGTCTTGCAGCGATTGCTTTTTACATATCAAAAATTGAAATATCAAACCAAGTTAAATAAGATGAAAAATAACTTCATTATTGTCTTTGCACTTTTTGTATTGGGTTGCAATAAGACACCTGAAAAAACAGTGAAACCTGTTTATAAACCTATCAATGAAATGGTTTTTGCATCAGGTATTTTAGAACCAAATGAAAAATATAACCTCACCGCACAAGCTGAAGGTTATTTATTGCAAATCAATTTTAATGAGGGCGATATTGTGTCTCTTCATCAAGTGTTGGGACGAGTAGAAAATAAAGCCAATGTTGCGAATGCCTTGTCTTCGAAAGAACAATTAAAAATTGCCCAACTCAATGCTTCCGACAATGCGCCTGCTTTGAAACAGCTGAAAAGTAACATCACTTTTGCAACTCAAAAACTACAACAAGATTTGCAACAATTGAAACGCTATAAAACCTTGTTAGAAAGCAATTCGGTCTCCAAAGTAGAGGTAGAAAATTTTCAAATAGCAGCCGACAACTCAGAAGCAAATTTAAAAGGACTTCAAGAACAATTCGAAAATGTGAAATTACAAGCCCAACAACAAAAAATTATCCAAGAAGCAGCCAATAACATCAATGTAACAAACCAAGACTATAACCAAATCAAAACCTTGGTGGCCGGAAAAATACTCAAAAGGTTTAAACAAACCGGTGATTATGTAAGAAGAGGGGATGTGATTGCCACTATTGGCAACACCAATTCAATTGTTGCCAAATTAAATGTAGACGAAAATAGCATCGATAAAATTAAGCTAGGACAAAAAACATTTATTCAATTGAATGTTCAAAAAGGGAAAAGTTACGAAGGAATTGTTTCTGAAATTTTACCCATGTTCGAGGAAAGTTCTCAGTCATTTATTTGCAAAGTTTCGTTTACCAAACCAATTACTTTTAAAATTACTGGTACCCAACTAGAAGCCAATATTGAAGTTGGCCATAAAAACAAGGCATTATTGATTCCTAGGAATTTGCTTGATTTTGGAAATAAGGTAAAGGTCAAAGGGAAAGAAAATCTTGTTGAAATTAAAACAGGTATTGTCTCCACAGAATGGGTGGAAGTATTGTCAGGTATAACTGCTGACGATGAATTACTGCCCTTAAAACCTTAATTAATTTGAATTCATTTTTGCAATGATAAGTATGTTGAATACTGGTTATCATTTTGAAATCACCAATTTTGTTTAAGTATTTATGTCTTAAAATATTGAATTTATGAAATACGCCATCAACTCTGAGATAGCCTTTACTTATATTACCTCCAATAAAAAATTGACCATGGTGGCCGCCTTAGGGGTGGTGCTTGGTATTGCGGTGTATATATTTATGAATTCAATGATGGCAGGTTTTGACAAACAAATCAATGACCTGGTTTTTAGATCAATTTCTCATATTCGCATTTTTAAAGATGATGAAGTGAGTCGTCCAATTCGTAATGCCGATTCGAGTGCCAGCTTAATTGTAAATCCCAAAGTTGTGCCTATTGTCAATACTATTTTAAACCCTAAAATGGTGATTAAGTTACTTGAAGCACAACCAGATGTTACGGTTGTTTCTCCTCAAATTAACGTGAGTGTGTTTTACAATAATGGTAAATCTCAAATTGGAGGGGCTAGTTTAGGTTTTTTACCCGAAAAAGGAAACCAAATGTATAACATTAAATCATTTATGGTGGATGGGAATTTCGATGACCTTAAAAATAACCAAAATGGTATTTTAATTGGTTCAGGCATTTCCAGAAAAATGAATCTCAATGTGGGTGACAATATTAGTTTGACTTCATCCAAAGGGGTAACCAAAGTGATGAATATTATGGGTATTTTTCAAACCAATAATTCAAGAGAAGATAAATCTCGTTCCTATATTAATTTACAAGCTGCCCAGCAATTACTGCAACAAGGCGCTTCCTACGTAACGGATATCAATGTGAACGTAATCGATTATAGCAAGGCAGATCAATATTCTGCTTCTTTTTCTGCCTTAACTGGTTATAAAGCGGAAGATTGGAAAACGGCAAATGAAACACTTGTAGCAGGGGTTAGGATGCGTAGAATTGTGATTTCTTTCGTTTCTTATACCATTTTGTTGGTGGCAGGTTTTGGGATATACAATATCTTAAATATGACAGTAACCTCAAAAATTAATGACATTGCCATTCTAAAAGCCATAGGTTTTAAAGGGGGAGATGTCGTGAGGATATTTGTAACCCAAGCCCTTACGGTTGGGTTCATTGGGATTGTATTGGGTGTTTTTTGTGCGAGCATCTTGATATTTTGGTTACAACACGTATATATTGGCGGCGATATTGGCTATTTCCCAATTGATTTCAGTTTTATTGAATTCATGAAAGCAATTGGCTTGGGCTTTTTAATTACTTTTTTGGCTGGGTATATTCCTGCCAGAAAAGCGGCACAGGTTGACCCGGTAAGTATCTTTAGAAAATAAATTAGGAGTGGAGAGTTTTTGGTGTGAAGTTAAATTACTAAAAACGCAACACGCAACATGCATAACTTGAAGTATGGAAACTATTTTACACGCAAAAAATATCAATAAGTTTTTTCATGATCCTGTTGATTTTCAGGTGTTAAAAGACATTTCATTTGATGTCATTAAGGGAGAATTTTTAACCATAATTGGAAAATCTGGTTGCGGTAAATCTACTTTGCTCTATATTTTATCAACAATGGATACAGAGTATTCAGGGAATTTGACTATCCATAATGAACTGGTTACAGGATATAAACAGGATAAATTAGCTGCAATTCGTAACAACAAAATAGGGTTTGTATTTCAATTTCATTATTTGCTGTCTGAATTTTCATGCCTTAAAAATGTAATGATTCCGGCTTTAAAATTGGGTAAGTTTTCTACTGAAGAGATAGAAGCAAAGGCATACGAAAAATTAGACATCCTGGGTTTAAAAGACCAAGCATTGAAACCTGCAAGTAAGCTTTCAGGTGGTCAGCAACAACGCGTTGCCATAGCAAGGGCATTGATTAATGATCCTTTGATAATTATTTGTGATGAGCCAACCGGAAATTTAGACACTAAAAATACAGAAATTATTTTTGATATTTTCAAAGAATTAACGCAGTACCAAGGGCAAACAATAATTGCAGTAACGCATGACAATGATTTTGCAAAAGCGAGCGACAGAACCATCGAAATGCAGGATGGAAAGATCATTAATTGGGATTTAAAAGAAACAATTTAAGTTCGCTGTATAATCAGGTATTTTTTCTTGTCTTATCATGTAAAACCAAGTAATTTTGAAATCAAAAATTAAGATATGTCATTGAAATTAGAATCAAAACAAGCCCCCGTATTTTACTGGTTAATTATTGGGATAATCATGATTATCATTCAAATATTATTGGGAGGAATTACACGATTAACAGGGTCTGGTTTATCCATCACTGAATGGAAACCTATCCTTGGGATGTTGCCGCCGATGAATGAAAAAGAATGGCAAGATGCATTTGATATGTACAAACAAATAGGTCAGTACAAGCAACTGAATACCTATTTTACTTTGAGTGATTTTAAATTTATATTTTTCTGGGAATGGGCACATCGCTTTTGGGGACGATTGATAGGAATTGTTTTTGCCGTTCCTTTTGTCGTGTTTTTAATTCAAAAAAGATTTAACAAACAACAAGTATTGCCATTGGTGATTTTGTTTTTATTGGGTGGTTTACAAGCAGCCATTGGTTGGATTATGGTGAAAAGTGGTATCAATGAAACCAGTTTATATGTAGACCATATCAAACTTTGTTTGCATTTTATTTCAGCCATGCTTTTATTGGCCTATACCTTTAAAGTGATGTTGAATTATTTGAAACCTAATTTTGGCTTTTCCATTTCAACATACAGTAATAATCTTTTAATCCTGATGTTGGTGCTATTGATCATACAATTGTGCTATGGCGCCTTTATGGCTGGTTTACATGCCGGCCCTATGGCGGCACGTTGGCCAATGTTGACTGCTGATTCTTTATTCCCTTCTGGAGGAGACCAACTAGGACTTATTAAGTGGATGAGCCATGGTATAAGTGTTCAATTTGTGCATAGAGGTTTGGCGTATTTATTATGTGTTTTAGTAGTAATTTGGTATTTCAAAAACAAAGCGCAAGGACTCTCAACTTGGGCTTTGTGGTTGCCAATAGTCATGGTATTGTTGCAAACTATTTTAGGAATTATAACGGTGCTGTATAGTCCATTTAATCATGTCTTGATTGTGATGGGAACCCTACATCAGTTTGTCGCCATGTTGCTTTGGATGACTTTAACTGGCATTTTATTCTTGAGAAGGGTAGGGTAGCATTTCAAGCAACAATGCTATTGCAGTAACGATATATGTCTTCAATTGGTTTGCTATGATGAGATGTTGATAATTGCTATTTAGGTTATGTTTCAGGAATTGCTTCCATGATACTTAATCTGTTACCTTCTATGTCTTTGAAAGAAACATAGGTGCCAAAACCTGGTATCAACGCTGGTTTACCTATGATTTTACCTCCTTCTGTTACTATTTTTCTCATGGCATTTTCAATGTCATCTACAGCAATCACTATGCTAGGATGTTTGTTGCGTTCTTTTGGCTTTTTAGGATAAAAGCCGCCATTGATACTTCCTGCTTGTTTGGGACGACCATTTTCATCCATCTCTGTGGTGGTAGCTAAAATGTAATTGCCCATTTCCTCTCCTAAAATTTGTATTTCCCAACCAAATACGTGAATGTAAAAGTCTGTTAGTTTCTGGGTGTCTTCAATTGGAAGTTCAAAATGAACTACGGGAGCTGGATGTTTCATTAGTGAAAAATTAAAATTGGTTGAAAGTATGTCATTAAAAAATTGAACAATGCTAAGGCTGTTTTCTGTTGCAAATTTGGTTTTAAAATATGGGGTATAAAATGATTTTTGATAACTTATTTATTGATATTTAATATGATTTATAAAATCTAGAAAGCATTTTCTACTTTCTACTTTCTTTTCCCTACTTTCTACTTTAGTTCGATTTTTTTTTATTACATTCAATTATGAAGGGTCTTTGTTAAAAATAAGGCATTGACCAATATTTACCCTTTTATGACGCATATATTTTACAAAAATCAATTATATTTGAAGCCTATATTGATTTGTCTAAAGGAAATTTCCCTGACTTGATAAAAATACATTATGAGCAAAATTTATATATTCGATACCACATTAAGGGATGGAGAACAAGTTCCAGGTTGTCAATTAACTACTGTTGAAAAAATTGAAGTAGCCAAAGAACTAGAGTTGTTAGGTGTCGATATCATAGAAGCTGGATTTCCTATTTCTAGTCCAGGTGATTTTCAGTCTGTGGTAGAGATTTCGAAAGCGGTTTCAGCCCCAACCATCTGTGCTTTAACGCGTGCTGTTCAAGGGGATATTGATTGTGCGGTACAAGCTTTACAATACGCCAAACACAAAAGAATTCATACCGGAATTGGTGCTTCTGATTTTCATATCTTGCATAAGTTTAACAGCACCAGAGAAAAAATCCTAGAAAGAGGCGTGGAAGCAGTAAAATATGCGAAGAAGTTTGTAGAAGATATTGAGTTTTATGCCGAAGATGCTGGTCGTGCCGACAATGCATTTTTGGCGCAAATGATTGAAGCCGTAATCGCTGCAGGTGCTACCGTGGTGAATATTCCAGATACCAATGGTTATTGTTTACCTGATCAATATGGCGCGAAAATCAAGTATTTGATGGACAATGTGAAAAACATTGACAAAGCCATTATTTCTGTACATTGCCACAATGATTTGGGTTTGGCTACTGCCAATTCTATTGCTGGTGTCATCAATGGTGCTCGTCAAATTGAATGTACCATCAACGGTATCGGAGAACGTGCCGGAAATACTTCTTTGGAAGAAGTAGCGATGGTATTGAAAACCCACAAATCATTAGGGCACCACACCGATATCAATTCTAAAAAAATATATGCTTTGAGTGGCATGGTATCTCGTTTAATGAGAATGCCTGTACAACCAAACAAAGCCATTGTTGGTAAAAATGCTTTTGCTCACTCTTCTGGTATTCACCAAGATGGGGTATTGAAACACCGTGAAAACTACGAAATTATCAATCCTGATGATGTGGGCGTTTTTGAATCTTCTATCATTTTAACGGCTAGAAGTGGGAGGGCGGCGATTAAACATCGTTTGGAAAAATTAGGATACAACCTTGAAACCATCAATATCGATGAGTTTTATGAGCGTTTCTTGGTATTTGCGGATGAGAAAAAAGACAATGTCAACGACCAGGATTTGGTGATGTTGATGGGAGGGACGGATCATAATATTTCTTCGAAAGGTATTAAAGTTACTTTGTTACAGGTGGTTTGTGGAGAACCACTTCGCCCTATGGCTACAGTAAAACTAAAAATCAATGAGGTTGAACATGAAGCCAGTGCTTCTGGCAATGGACCTGTAGATGCCGCCATTAAAGCCATTGATGAAATATTAAATAAAAAAATTAAGATAGAAGAGTTTGTGATTCAGGCTATTACTGGAGGTAGCAATGATGTTTCTAAAGTAAATATGCAGGTGAATTACAACAGTCAACTGTATTATGGTTTTGGTATCAGCACCGACATCGTAGTAGCATCTGTGAATGCTTATATTGATGCTGTGAATAAAGTAATTTAAATAGTTGTGAGTGTTGAATGTTTAGTTTTTAGTAAAAAACTCACAACTTAACACTCAACACTCAACATTAATAAAATGAAGCAATACCACGATTTGATGCAACATATCCTTGAAAAAGGAGTGAAGAAAGAAGACAGAACAGGTACAGGGACTATTTCAGTGTTTGGGTACCAAATGCGTTTTGATTTATCTGAAGGATTTCCTTTGGTGACTACCAAAAAGTTGCATACCAAATCTATCATTCATGAGTTGTTGTGGTTTTTGTCTGGTGATACCAATATCAAATATTTACAAGACAACGGGGTTAAGATTTGGGATGATTGGGCAGATGCAGACGGCAATCTTGGACCTGTTTATGGGCACCAATGGCGTTCATGGCCAACGGCTGATGGTGGTACCATTGACCAAATTGCACAATTGATTCACATGACCAAAACCAATCCGGATTCAAGGAGATTGATGGTCAGTGCTTGGAATGTGGCTGATGTGAATAAAATGGCTTTGCCACCTTGCCATTCTTTGTTTCAATTTTATGTTGCTGATGGTAAACTTTCCTGTCAATTGTACCAAAGAAGTGCTGATGTATTTTTGGGTGTACCGTTTAACATTGCGTCTTATGCCTTGTTAACCATGATGGTAGCCCAAGTTTGCGATTTAAAACTAGGTGATTTTGTGCATACTTTTGGCGATACCCATTTGTATTCTAACCATATCGAACAAGCAAATTTACAATTGTCAAGAGAGTTGAGGTCCTTACCAACAATGAAAATCAACCCAAATGTTAAAGATATATTTGCCTTCAAATTTGAAGATTTTACCTTAGAAGGGTATGATCCTCATCCACATATCAAAGCTGATGTGGCGGTTTAAAAATACTGGCATAAAAAAGGAGCTTTATCAGCTCCTTTTTTATGCTCTGAACAATTGAAACGCTGATTTTACGTTACCTTTTTTTACTATTAATTTTTTATCATGACATTTGTGAAATAGTTGCGGAGTTTTTTCCAATCGAGTTAGCAGCATTCTTTAGAAAATAATCAGTAAACGCATCATCATCGAACAACATTATAATCTCAATTTTGAATTTTTTCAAACATGAAATCAATTCAAAATTGAGCATTCAAAATTTTAAATTTGTTTTTTAAGTAGACCCAGTTTAACTTATTCTCCCTCAAACATTCCTTCAATCGCAGTATAAACCCTTTCCAGTTCTTCGTTGGTAATGATATAAGGAGGAATCAGGTAAATGATATTTCCCAGAGGCCTGAGCAATATGTCTTTGGATAAAAAATATTGGTACAATTGATCCCTAAAATTATTGAAGTATGATGTGGCGGAATCGGTTTTGAATTCAATCGCCATTACCGTTCCCAAAGTTCTTACATTTTGTATCCAGGATTTGGATAGAATCCTTTCACAAAAAGCTTTGTTGGCTAAACTTATTCTTGCAATATTTTTTGTACATTCCTCTTTCATCAATAAATCAAAAGAAGCATTCGCGGCTGTGCAAGCCAATGGATTTCCTGTATAAGAATGTCCGTGAAAAAATACTTTATAAATGTCTTCGCTGACAAAGGCTTCGTATATTTTTGAGGTGCAAGTGGTTACGCCCATGGCCATGGTACCACCCGTAATACCTTTGGAAAGGCACATAATGTCTGGAGGTGTAATACAGTGCAAGGAAGCAAATAACTTTCCGGTTCTACCAAAACCTGTCATCACTTCATCGGCAATGCAAATGATGTTGTGTTTATTTGCAATCTGAAGCAGTTTTTCTAAGGTTTTAGGAGCATACATGCGCATTCCCGCGGCGCCTTGAATCAAAGGTTCATAAATAAAGGCAGCAATTTTGTTGCTTTCCGCCAGGATTTGAAATTGATCCAGAACTGCAGTATCATTATTTCCATTTGGGAAATCTATAAAGGCAACATCAAATAAATAGGGGGCAAATGGTTCGTTAAATTTACTTCTTCCTCCCACAGACATGGCCCCAAAAGTATCACCATGGTAAGCGCCATCTATGGCAATAATTTGCGTTTTGTCTTCTCCTTTGTTGTACCAGTATTGGAAGGCCATTTTGATGGCAACTTCTGTGGCTGTACTTCCATTGTCAGAAAAAAATACTTTTTGTTGGTTGTCCGGTAATATGGTCAATAAATTTTTAACCAATTGGATAGCAGGTTCGTGGGTGAAACCTGCAAAGATAACATGTTCCAACTTATGCAATTGATGGGACACTTTCTCGGCAATATAGGGATTGGAATGTCCGTGAATATTGACCCACCAGGATCCGATAGCATCTAAAATTTCCCTTCCTTCCGGAGTATACAAATACACGCCAGAAGCTTTTTCAATAAGGATATTTTGGGCAATACTTACCAAATCAAACGGATGCCAAACATGATTTTGGTCAATATGAAGCATTTGTGCTGGTGTCATTTTTTTTGGTTTAGAGTTTTCGGTTCTCAGTTTACAGTTTAAAGTTTTGGCTGTGTTAATACCTAAATGACGTTGTCCGTTTTGATTCACTCATAACTTCATTTAGTTATATTCTGCTGTGATTTTTGAATCTGAGGCATTTAGTCCAAAATTCCAACATGAAGGATCATTTTGCCCTTCAACGCTGAGTTATATTCTTCCGTTGATATTTCACCATCGGCATTTTTTTCCGTTACAAATATATTCTTTTTCAAATTGAATTGGTGACTTTCTTTGTAGCTTTATAAGTGGTTTTTGGTTCTACATGAAATGTTATGGGTAAGTATTAAACAGATGTTGATAGTTGTGATTTTTCGATAGGGACAGTTCCGATGCTGCTGGATTGATTGATCCCGATATTCTCGCGAGAGTTCCGAAAGCGAAATGTCGTTAACTTAAGAAAAAATCAGCGATTATCCGCTTCATCCGTGTTCTATCCCGCACTTGCTGGATTATGCTTTGACAAAGAACCCCGTTGAAAAACGGGGCCAAATTGCACACAGATCTGGCGGATTATGCAGATTTTCACGGATTTTAAAGTAACAAAATTCCTTCTCTTAACGACATTGGCAGATAGCCCGAGAATTGCCCCCAAAATCCTATAAATAAATTTTGTGGCTAATGCTATTTTTATTGAACCCTAAAAAAATATAAAAAAACACTATGCTTTAGATGGATACTTTTGATATTCTCCAATGACATTAACCCACAATAAATCATCTAGAACCTGTTTTTTTTCATTTTTATAAAGTGACACACTTCGGTAAACTTCTTTTACCTAATTCAACATAGTTATTTATCTTTCTATTTTTAAAATAGTTATTTTTAATTACTCCATTTATTCGCTCTGCTTTTCCTTTCTCACAAGGATATTCACACCTACAATTTTTAATACCTAAATCCTTTGTCAAACCCAAAAAGTCTTTAGCATAGTATTGACAAGTTAAGGGATTTTTTCGAGCTTTTGGCTCGAAAAAATCTCTTTTGCTTTCATAATGTTCCACTGAAAACGTTGAACTGACAACTGAGTACTAAAAAATGTAACACTTTTTTTGTTTATTTCATTATTGTCAATATATTTACCATTAAATGTAAATATATTTCACAATGACAACTTTTGCAGAAAATATTAGATTCCTTCGGAGCCAAAAATCTTTGTCGCAAACTTCTTTGGCTGAAATGTTTAAACTCACGAGAGGACAATTGGCTTCTTATGAAGACGGTAGGGCAGAACCGAGTCAGGAAACCCTCATTAAATACGCAGATTTTTTCAAATTGCCCATTGATGCCTTGATAAAGTTTGATTTATCACAGGCTGCCGATGGTAATTTCATGAAACTGACCAACAATAAAATACTTTTTCCAGTACAAGTTTCGGCAGATAATGAAGATTTGATAGAATTAGTGCCGGTAAAAGCTTCCGCAGGATATTTAGCAGGTCATGCTGATCCTGGATATATTGCCCGTTTGCCACAAATGAAATTGCCTTTTATACCAACAGGTAAACACCGTGCATTTCCAATTATTGGAGATTCGATGGATCCTGGAGTGCATGACGGAGCATTTGTTGTGGCTAAATATTTAGAAGATGTTCGTTTTATCACCAATGCCCAAACGTATATCGTTGTCACGCAATTTGATGGACTGAGTTACAAAAGAGTATTTTTAGACAAAATAAAAGAAGGAATCCTAATCCTTAAATCAGACAATCCAATATACAAACCATTTCAGGTGCATCTCAATGAAGTTGTTGAATTGTGGGAATATACTTGTAAAATAGACTTACAAGCGTACAAACCTGAAGACCTTAACCTTGAAAGCATTGTGAGGATGATGCGAGAATTTCAAATTGAACTCTCCGAAATAAAAAAAGGAATGTCCAAAACAGATGATTAAAATAAAGGCTATAAGAAAATATATCATAATCATCACTCTTTTTTCATTGGGTGTTAATTGCTATTTTATATTAAAAATAATACTAAGAAAAGTTAATTTATATCGCTACAAAGATCCTAAAATTGAAGTATCATCTTCATTAACCGATCCTAAAGCAGTCTCTTATAGTATGAATCGAGACAAGTTGTACCATGCTTTACCTATTGCTGAACAAGCAAAGGTATTCATGGGAGACAGCCATTTACAGTTTTTCCCTTTGGATGATTTTTTCCCTAATCACCACCTTGTGAATAGGGGGATTGGTGGAGATGTAACACTCGGTATTTTACTTAGAATCAATGAAGTGCTGAAATATAAACCGAAAAAAATATTTTTGGAAATAGGAGTCAATGATTTGATGCAGGGATTACCATATTCCCAAGTGATACACAACTATAATTTGATTATAAAAAAGATAAAAGAAGAATCGCCAGAAACTTCAATTTACATTTTAAGTATTTTACCTACAGGTTGGTATATTTACAATTCACAAATACCTGTAGAAGCGGCAATTCTCAAAGTAAATCAATATTTAAGTCAATTATCAGATTCACAGGTAACGTATATCAATTGTTATGATTTACTGGTTGATGATATAGGTACATTAGATTTGAAATATGATTCAGGAGACAGACTTCATTTAAACTATGAGGGTTATAAAGTGATTGCAAATCAGGTGAAAAAATATTTGTAACTGATTTCTAGTAATTCATAATTTTGAATACAGCTCTTTTGTTGAGTCTATTGGTAGATTTAATTTTTAAAGACGGTCCTGATGTAATTGTATAAATTCTTCCCTTTACAAATATTGTCACCTATATTTAAGTTACATAATTTATATTATGTTAAATAAGATTTTATAAACAAACCCTTGCAGAGACATTATACTCTACAAGGGTGATTTATTTTATTCAATAATAATTTATTCAATAATAATTTTTTTAACTTCCCTTTGTCCTGGACGACTAATAGAAACAACAGTTAATATATATAATCCTTTAGTTAACTTAGAAGTATCAATATAACCTGTATTAAACATTTCATCTTGAAAAACCACAGTACCTAAAGCATTTGTTAATGAAAATTGACATTGATTTTCAGGAAACAATAAATTCAGTTGATCATTAACAGGATTTGGATATGCGGTAACGAATAAATCTGAAGCAGGATAATCATTAGAAGCATCTAGTCGTGCACCATTTTGTTTAGTTAGTTTATACATTCGACCACTTGTAGATCCAAAATACATATTACCAATATTATCCATTGCCGGAGATCCGTGATAATGGTTGTTTCCATCATTCTGAAAATAAACAAACTTAGGTGCTGCGTTGTAAAAATCTAAAGCAATGACTTTGTTATATCCTATTGGAGCATAAACAGTCATATCTTGACTTACAATTGGACCAGATTTACAGATTGAATTGGTATTGTAGGTCCAAGTTCTTGTACCATCCCTCCCATTCACTTTCCAAATATAGCCATCAATGGTTGCAATAATAATGTTTACATCATTAGGACTTGTACCTGGCGTTGCAGAAATACCTAAAGGCGTAGCTTCCGTTTGCCATACCACAAAACCTGCCGCGGCATCGATGCCATAAGCCCTAGAATTATCACAATAAAACACCATCGATTGGTCATAATTCAATACAGGTGAAGCACCAAGCGCCAAGTTAAAGGCATTGCAAACCCATTTCTGAGTCATGTCAGGATTGATGGCATACAATAAATTATCAATTCCTACATACATTACTCCCTGATTATCAACTACTGCAGCAGTGATTACTTTTCCAGCGCTACAGAATTTTCCATTTAAAGTTCCGGTTGGACTTATAGAATACACACAGCCATCTTCAGCACCTACAATAACATTTCCGTCAATAGTCACGATTGGCGCCACAGCTATTGGACCGTTTGTTTTGTATTTCCATTTGAGGGTACCATTAGGATTGAAGGCGTATAAATAAAAATCTTTAGAGCCTACATATATTGTACCGCTATAATTGATAGCAGCAGAACCTAATATTTGACCTCCAGTACTAACCGACCACCTTAAAGCACCAGTACTTGTTAGGCTATAAAATTTGCCATCCAAAGATCCGAAATAAGAATAGCCATTACCATCAATTACAGGAGTTGAATATACTTCTGCTCCAGTTTGAAATGACCAACCTTGTTGTGGTGTTTGTATTCCTGAATAGCCCCCTTGTCCACTACCAATATTATCAAACCTGAACATTGGCCACTGGTTAGGAAGTCCAGGCTGAAATGCGAATAATTTTGACGATCTTGTGGTAACATAAATCCTGTTGTTTTTGCCAATGGCAGGTGTATTAAATGTTTCGAAATTGTTTTTTTGTGTCCATTTAATGGCCCCTGTTTTGCTAATAGCAGCAATTCCTTGATCACACGCATAAATATTTTGATCATCAGTGATAATTTTCATCAATGATCCAATAGTAGCATTGGTTGTCCAATTTAATATGCCTGTTGTAGCATTCATTGATACTAATATTCCTCCGGCCCCAATATATATATTGTTAGAATTGTCTAGGATTATTGGAGGTAAATATGCTCCACCAATAGTTTTTTGCCAAATAATACTTAAATCAGCTACATTTCTAGCGATGATATTATTTTGAAACCAATAATATAGTTTTGAACCATCTAAACTTAATATTGGTGTTGAAACAGGTTCATCTCTTGGAGCCGTATAGGTTATTCTTTCTGTTAAATCTGGATTAAAAATAGTGAGAGAATATGTGTCATTTCTATGTCCAGAACTTACATATGGAACATAAATTGATCCATCAGCACCGATGGTGATATTGCCGGTTACTTCCTTAGGTCTAACGATTTTGTTAAATACTGTACCATCGGGATTTACAATATAAATCGTGCTTCCTGTAGTATACGTACCAACAGCATAGGTTAATTGAACATAAATTTTGTTGTTTTTATCAACAATCACCGTACCTCGAAAAACTGCATCAGTATTGATTTCATCTGCTGTAAGTTTCCATTTTAAAGTGCCATCGGAATTAACCGCAAACAACTCCCTGCCATTGATATGGGTATAAATAACTCCTGTGTTGCTAATGGCTGGAGAAGAATTTAAAAACATATAGGAATCATTGGCGGGAGTATCCGTCAGTACATAAGACCAAAGCAAAGTACGGTCAGGTTTTAAAGCAAAAAGTGTTTTTAAGTCATGGCTATAGATATTGCCAAATTTATCAATGGCCGGAGTGGCATAATTAAGGTAAGGCCTGTATGGTTTGTAGGGCAATTGAAAACCCCATTCAATCTTGGCAGTAACATCAGGTCCTTTATTTGGACTTAAACCGCTATTGTATTGGTTGTTTTTTTGTAACCATTGCGGGTTGACCTGACCAACACTCATGTGTGACATCAGTGAACAACCAATTAGAAAAATAGCGCGCGAAAACAAGTTGTTTTTTTTCATAAAAATTAAATTTAAGTGAAACATTATTTATGTTGTTTTTAATTATAAAATATAAAAAGTACACGTCTTTTAAACATGCAATTACTCTTTATCAACCAATGTTAATAACGGTATTTCTGTGTGGTATGCCATTTTTTTTGTAAGGCTTGGATCAAATATTTTTTGTAAAAAATTCCTCTTTTTGGTGGTCATCACAATGATATCAATGTCCTCTTCTTCCACTAATTCATTGATAGCATCCGTTAAACTCTCATTTTCAATAAATCTATAACTCACATTGTTATACTTTATCTTTGTATTGCCCTGAACTACAAATGAATGGAAAGTTTGATGTGCTAAAGCCCTACTTTCAGCATCATGATTGGAAACATGGATAATGATTAATTGAGCTTGGAACAACCGGGCAATTTCAACTACTTTATTTATTGCGTCAAAATCTGTTTTTAAATAATCCGAGGCAAAAACTATTTTTTGTACTGGTTTAAATCTATAAACATGTGGAATAATAATTAATGGACAAGAAATTTTACTTAAAATAGCACCCGAATTTGTACCCAAAAACATTTCTTCAAACCCCTCTGCTCCTGCTGTACCCATTACCACAAAATCAATTTTTTGTGCTTCAATTACTTCAGAAATACTTTCGACAAAAAATCCTTCTTTTAATATAGGCTCGATTTGTAATTCAGGATACGTTTTTTTTATACGCGCTACTTCCCCCAATAAGGCTTCTCTATTTTCATTTTCAATCAATTGATATTCATCAAATAAAGCACCATACGATATATCAGTAGTGGAGACAGGAATATGGTAAGCATGGTATAAAAAAATAGTAGCCTTGGTTCGATCCGCAAATTCTTTCGCATAAGCCAAAGCATTGGAAGAAATTTCAGTAAAATTAGTAGGCACAAGGATATTTTTCATGGCTTCATTTATTTAAACCAAATTTATCCTGTTTATCTTTTCTGTAAAATGATTAATTAGATGTACTTGATATGATTAAAATCAATCATTTAACAAAATAAGATTGCCCCAAATTTAATAAAAGAGTCAAAAAGCATCTCCCATGAGCTTGGATGCACTATTTGTTCTAATATCTTTACAATTCTACTTCAATAATTCATTCAATTTTTCTTTCATTTGAAGTCTATTATAGATGTCAAATAATATTTTCTTGGTTTGTGCATCGGCATTGATAGCATATACTTTTTCGAAATTAGGCAATGCTATTTTAAATAAATCATTGGCCTTTTGTTCAAGCGCTTTTCCATTTGCAGTATACTCTTTGAAACTCATTTTATTGGTCTGTATATAAATTTCAGCAGCTTGATGGTAAAAATACGCCCCCAAATTGAACAAGGCATCCGTGTTTTTAGGGTTTAAATCTATTGCTTTTTGGTAATATTCCGGGGCCTTTTCTTTAGGACCCAGCTGTTCTGTAATCACCCCTAAATTAAAGTATAACAAAGAGTTATCAGGGTCTTTTTGAATAGCTTCTTCCAGTTTTTGTTTGGCCAAATCTTTCTTTCCCTGAGCCAGATAGATATTAAATTCTTCAGTAATAAATGTAATCTCGTGAGGATAAATTGCTTTGGCTTTTGAAGTCAATATTAGTGCCTTATCATAGTCTTTTTCAACTTCTTTGGCATACCTTATTAAACCAAAATACAGAAGTACACTTTTATAATTCAACTTTAACAATTGTTCATAAATTGTATTACATGCTGTAATGTCTTGTTTCGCCTCGGTAGCATAACTTCCATAAATATAAGCAGTTGTATCTTCAGGCTTAATGTTTACAGCCAAAGAATAATACTTTATTGCATCGTCATATTTTTTGTTTTTATAACTTCCAATTCCTTTATTTATGAACACAACCCAAACATTGGCAAGCCTATCCTTGGCTTGTTTGGCATAACCTCCATTTGGTTTGTCAAAAGTTATAGACTTGTTATAGGCTTCGTAGGCTGTAACTATTGCATTGGTATCTAAAGCAGTGATTTCGGGTTTGGTGGAAAGTGCAATATTTTCATAAATCTCTCCTTTGATATACCATCCTTTAGGGCTATTGAGCGTTTTCTCATGTACACAAGCGTTGTCAATTTCTTCTTTGGCCTTCACAAAATTGCTATCCCTTTTGTAAAAAATGGCATTTACAATGGCTGAGTTTTGAGCAAAGATACCCTGTGTCATTGTAATGAACAATATGGAAACTATTGATAAGTGTTTATATTTCATATACTTAATTGATTTGTTTGCAATAAAAAAACCTGTATATGACGGATCACATACAGGTTTTAAATATAAATTAATAGTAAAGCCCACATATTAACTGTAGGCAAATTTTATTTGTTTTTTAGAGAAGTATTGTCCTAAAACCATTCGTTTAAGAAGATTTTCAAATATTGTATTTTTATGGATAGACCTATTTATTCTGT
>Ga0209353_10000603_pt1 | contig 21807 bp, 21 predicted proteins | sample LauGreSpBDMM15SD_2_FD_187561 | JGI IMG/M metagenome (GOLD analysis project Ga0209353, IMG submission 187561) | Freshwater lake microbial communities from Lake Michigan, USA - Sp13.BD.MM15.SD (SPAdes) (version 2) | ecosystem: Environmental > Aquatic > Freshwater > Lake | place: Lake Michigan...
TTTTAAAAGTCAGGTCAATGACATGATGTTCCGGTGGTAAAAGTGCATTCAAAAAGTCTAGCAAAAGAGGTTTGCTAGCTTCTTCTCCAAATATTTTTTTGAACCCAAAATCCGTGAAAGGATTAATATATTTTGCTTTCATAAGAATAGTCTAAAATGTAAATCAAAAATAAACAAATTATATTGAATTTTAGCGAGTTGGTTAAAAAATATACTATGGTAAAACATCATTAAAAATCGGTAATTCTCAAATAAGAAAGCCGGCTACAATCCGGCTTTCTCTACTTGATATCTATCATGTTCGACAATGGCGAAAATGGCATACTGTCGAATACTAACAACTCAACACCCAACATTTATCCCGAGTTTATCGGAACTCAACATTTAAAGCAACTATTCTTCCTTTTTAGTGTTTTTCGGCTCCACAAAATCAACCCTTTCAAGGTTCAGTGAATTCATAGGATTTACATCCAGGCCCTTCACTTTGTTTTGCATCAAACGAACAATTTCATCATAATAAAGCACAATCACCGGGCATTCGTTCATCACAATCTGATCCATTTGTTGGTACATTTTGTAACGCTTTCTCAAATTATGTTCCAGCTGAGCCCTGTCATACAACTGATCAAAATCACTGTTTACAAAGTGTGTTTTATTCGGACCTGCGGGAGACAAGTTTTTACTGTAAAATAAACTCATGTAATTTTCAGCATCAGGATAATCGCCAATCCACGATCCTCTGAAGAAATTCACCCTTCCGTTGTCTACCATTTCCCTAAAAGTAGACGCTTGGTTCACTTGTATGGTAACTTTAAGCCCAATCTTGGACCATGCTTTCTGTAAAAATTCTGAAATCTCCCTGTAATCAGCGGTGGTGTACAATTCAATGGTAGGCATTCCCCGACCACTTGGATAACCTGCTTCTTTCAACAATGCCAATGCTTTTTCCGGATCGAAGTCATATCCTTTTACTTCTTTAGAATTATAAGAAGGAAGCGGATAGGGCGTCATTCCTGATGTACCCGGAATCCCTAAATTGTTCCTGATATAAGCCACCAACTCACTCCTATTGATGGCATAACTCATGGCCTGGCGTACTTTTTTATTTAAAAAAGGATGATTTCCGTCAGGATATTTCGTCTTATCCAACTGAAAACCAATATACTCTGTATTCAAATACAAAATCTTTTCTACCTTATATTGGGAAGCAAAATCTTTGCGGATATTCCCATAAGGATCAAGGATTTGTTCTTTAGAACTTTCATCAATACCGGAGATAAAGTCTATTTTCTTTTTCAGAAATGTGACAAAGGCCATGTTTTTATCTGTCAAAAAAGAAATTTGAACCGCATCTAAATAAGGCAATTGCCCCCCTTTTTCGTCTTTTCTCCAATAATTCGTATTTTTCAACATGATTAAGGTTGATCCTTCTTCCCATAATTTAAATACAAACGGACCTGTTCCTACTGGATGGTTCCTGAATTCTTTGTCATATTTTTCTACCCCTTCATGTGGAATGACATAGCAATATTGCATGGTCAACATTTGAATAAATGAAGGAAATGATTGGTTTAAATAAATTTTAAGGGTGTAATTGTCTACTGCCTTGAAACAGGTATCAGCAATATTTCCGGCCTCATCACGAATTACTTTATCATTAAAAACCCAGGCACCAGTACTTGCTATGGAAGGGTCAATCAAACGTTTGAAACTGTATACAAAATCTCTAGCCTGCACTTCTCTTCCTTTTCCGTTTGGAAAAATAGCTGAGTCATGAAACTTTACGCCTTTTCTAAGTTTAAATGTATAGGTTTTCCCATCAGACGATACAGACCACGATTCGGCCAGACAATGCACCACATTGAGTTTATCATCCAACTCCACCAATCCATTATACAACTGATTTACCGCCCACATATTTGCCTGATTTCTTGCAAAAGCAGGATCCAAAGAACTCAAGCCTTCAGATTGGTTATAATGAAAAATCTTTTTCTCTTTAGCACTGTCCTTATGTGAACAGCCCCAAACTACTGAAACATAAAGCACTAAAAAACTAAGTCTTCGAAGCATTACTATTTAGATTTATTTTAAAATTAAACTGCTATCTTTGCACAGCAATTTACAAGAAATGTACTTTAAAATTATCATTTAAAAAGATTATTTTGCTTGATATTTTTAGTACCTTCAAAAAATAATTTAAAGTAATGGGTAAAATAATTTCATTAGCAAATCAAAAAGGTGGTGTTGGTAAAACAACTTCAGCCATCAATCTAGCGGCATCTTTGGCGGCACTAGAGTTTAAAACGCTTTTGATTGATGCTGATCCACAAGCAAATGCAACGTCCGGTTATGGCTTTAACCCACAAGACATTCAAAACAGTATTTATGAATGTATGATTGGGGAAGCTACTGCTGAAGAAGCTATACTTAAAACTGATTTCGATTTTTTAGAATTATTACCTTCTCATATCAACCTTGTTGGGGCTGAAATAGAATTGATTAACATTGAAGGCAGGGAAGAACTGATGCGAAAAGTGGTTCACTCCCTTCGTGACCAATATGATTTCATCTTAATAGATTGTTCTCCATCATTGGGTTTAATTACTACCAATGCACTGGTTGCTTCTGATTCGGTAATTATTCCGGTACAATATGAATTTTTTGCCCTTGAAGGAATTGCAAAATTGTTAAATACCATTAAAATTATTCAACAACGCCTAAATCCTGATTTGAACATTGAAGGCATATTGTTGACCATGTACGATTCCAGGATCAGACTTGCCAACCAGGTCGTAGAAGAAGTACAACAACATTTTCCCCAGTTGGTTTTTGAAACCATCATTCCAAGAAATGTAAAACTTAGTGAATCTCCAAGTTTTGGTTTGCCGACCATTATGCACGATGCAGAAAGTAAAGGCGCCATCAGCTACATGAATTTAGCCAAAGAAATTGTAGAGAGAAACACGGTAAAAGAATAATCACAGGCAATCTGGCAATGACCATAGCGATTAGCTTTATACTAAAATCCTAAACAATACCATAGCAGCAACCAAGAAAATGAGCAAAACGGAACCCATAAAAAAAAACAGTTTAGGAAGAGGCTTAAGTGCCTTATTGTCGGATGCCAATTCGGTAAATAACAGATCTGAACAAGCACCAAGTTTAGACAATTTTAAGGAAATACCCGTTGCTCATATTGAGGTAAACCACCTTCAACCCCGTGAATATTTCAATGAAGAAGCCTTACTGGAACTTTCTGAATCTATCAGGATCCAAGGGATTATTCAACCGATTACGGTTAGGCAATTGGCTAACAACCAATACCAAATTATTTCTGGAGAACGTCGTTTTCGTGCTTCCAAACTTGCTGGTTTAGAAATTGTTCCAGCCTATATCAGAACAGCCAATGACCAACAAATGTTGGAAATGGCTTTGATTGAAAACATTCAACGTGAAAACCTTAATTCTTTGGAAGTAGCATTGAGTTACCAAAGGTTAATCACCGAATGCAGTTTAAAACAAGAAGAACTTGGTGAAAGGGTTGGAAAAAACAGGACTACCGTAAACAATTATTTACGTCTGTTAAAATTACCTCCTGATATTCAGGCGGCCATCAGGGACCAAAAAATCACCATGGGGCATGCCAGGGCTTTGATCAATATTGAAAACGTTGAAGACCAATTGGCTATTTTCCAAAAAGTATTGGAAGAAGAATTGTCGGTAAGAAAAGTGGAAGAACTGGTACGTAATTTTGGCAAACAAGCCGAAGCCCTACCAAGTACAAGGGTAAAACTCAGCCAGGAATTCAATAAATTACAGACCAATTTATCCTCCCATTTCGGCACCAAAATACAAATCAAATCTGAGGACAATAAAAAAGGCGAGATTAAAATCCCGTTCATGTCAGTGGAAGATTTAAACAGAATACTTGAAATATTAAACCTCTAAGATGCTATATTTCAAGCATATCGTTTGCGTTATTTTTATGGCATTGTTCCTATGCTCTAGTAAATCATTTGCTCAAAAAGTTACTTCTAATGACAGCATCACCACCATGAAACCTGTCATCCACAAGAAAAACCCTAGAACCGCCACCTTACTTTCTTTTGCTTTACCTGGTTCAGGACAACTCTACAATGGCAAATACTGGAAAGCACCCATCGTTTGGGGAGGCTTAATTGGCTTGGCTTTATTGGCCATTGACCAACAAAAAATGTATGATAAATCCAATGCAGACATTGCCTCGTTGGATACAGATACAAGCTCATTGTTCAAACCCAAAACTGACCCAGAGTCTCAATCAAAATTGATTCAATATTCTGCAGATGCAGACTATTACAGAAGAAACAGGGATTTTAGTTGGCTTGGGTTTGCCGCTTTGTACATATACCAGGTGGTGGATGCCTGCGTAGATGCCCATTTGTCTGAATTTGACATGAGCGATAACATCAGCGCGAAAATCAGCCCTTATATCAAAGGAAACAATTTATACAATTACCATTCTGGCATTTCATTCACGATGAAATTTAACCATAAAAATTAAAGCTTCGACCATTTTATGAAAATACTATTGATTGGTTATGGGAAAATGGGGCAAACCATAGAAAAAATTGCCATAGAACGCGGACATACGATTGCTGGTAAAATTGGCTCCAAAAACTTAGACGATTTATACTTGTATAACAGTAGCAATACTGATGTAGCCATTGAGTTTACACTTCCTGAAGTAGCATTCAATAACTTAAGCCATTGTTTTCAAAACGGTATCAAAGTAATCTGTGGCACCACTGGCTGGTTAGACAAAAAAGCAGATGCAGACTTGGTATGCAATCAAAATAATGGCGCATTCTTGTATGGTTCTAATTTCAGTATTGGCGTAAATATTTTCTTCCACCTCAACAAAGTGTTGGCCAAGCTTATGAACAACTTCCCTTCCTACAATGTAGTGATGGAAGAAATTCACCATACCCAAAAATTAGATGCCCCAAGTGGAACAGCCATTACTTTGGCAGAAGGCGTATTGGAAAACTTTACTGGAAAATCCAATTGGGTAAATGCACCTTCCACCAATCAAAGTGATCTTGTAATCACCTCATCGAGAGAAGGTACTGTACCAGGAACACATACCACCACGTACACTTCAGCCATCGATGATATTGAAATCAAACATACAGCACACAGTCGCCAGGGTTTTGCCCTTGGTGCCGTAGTAGCCGCTGAATGGATTGCTGACAAAACAGGTGTATTCTCTATTGAGGACATGTTAAAATTCAATTAAACAATGACTAAACTTTAAAATATTCGTCAATTGCGTTAGGGATAGAGGCATTGTTTGAGCTCTTTTCCCTTGTTGACTTCTCAAGTAAAAAACTTCGAAGATTGATAACAAGGGAAAAAGCGAGTGCCGAAAGCCCGACCCGCCTCAGCGGGGAACGCCCAACATATTTAAATATTATTAGCCTAAATAAATCAATCCTAAAATTGCATAATTCTTAAAGTATACTTCATTCATTCTATCAATAATAAATTAATCAACTTATTAATCGTTAAATAATCACTACAATTATGTTACAAATTTTTATCATTCTCTACTTTATTGCCATTGGGGTTGGTCTCTCTGGAATTTTGAAAAAAGCTGGTTATAAAGGCTGGGAAGCATTTGTTCCTTTTTACAACACTTACCTGTGGGTAAAATTAGTAGGCCGTCCGACCTGGTGGGCCTTTGTACTTTATGTACCCATCGCAGGTTTTTTTGTATGGATTTCCTTATTGGTTGATTTGGCCAATACCCACAAAAAAGGAGATTTTAAAGACCATGCCGGCATCGTATTATTGACCCCAATATTCATTTGTTTATGGGGATTTGACAAGTATGTAAAACTGGCCTATACGGTAGAAAACCTGCCAAAAATCATTAAAACTCCCACCAGAGAATGGGCCGATGCCATTGGGTTTGCAGTAATTGCAGCCTCATTTATTCGTTGGTCATTGTTTGAAGCTTTTACGATTCCGACTTCCTCTATGGAAAAATCATTACTTGTTGGAGATTTCCTTTTTGTAAGCAAAATTCATTACGGTCCGCGTACACCAAAAACACCTTTACAAGTACCGCTGACACACCAAAAAATCTGGGGAACGGAAATTCCCTCATACCTGACCTGGATAGATTTGCCTCAATACAGGTTACCTGGTTTTACGACGGTCAAAAATAATGATGTGGTTGTTTTTAATTATCCTGATGATGACGAATACCCTGTTGATTTAAAAACCAATTACATTAAAAGATGTATTGCCATTGCGGGTGACACTTTACAAATCAAAGACCTGCAAGTTTACATCAACAACAAACCGGTGGTTAACCCAGCTGAAATGCAGTACAGGTATATTTTGATTACCGAAAAACCTGAAAACGTAGCCGATTTTAACCTGTATATGGGTGAATTGTTCAGAAGAAATAAAATCTCAGAATTTCAACAAATTCAGGAAGGATTTTTTGTGTGGACGACAAGCGAAACCGCCGAAAAACTAAAAACATTTAACTACATCAAACAAGTTATCTTGATGCCCAAACCTGCTGGGGAAGGCGATCCTAGAGTTTATCCGAACAACGCTTTGTTCAAATGGAACGAAGATAATTTTGGACCATTGGTAGTTCCTAAAAAAGGAATGACGATTGCTGCCAATCAAAAAAACCTGATTCAATACGAAAAAGTAATTGTAAAATATGAAGGCAACAAAAATGTAAAAGTGGAAGGCAACAAACTTTTCATTGATGGCAAAGAATTGAAATCGTATACCTTCAAACAAAATTATTACTTCATGATGGGAGACAACAGACACAACTCTTTAGATTCGCGTTTCTGGGGTTTTGTTCCTGAAGACCACGTTGTGGGAAAAGCTGCGATGATCTGGTTGTCACTTGACAAATCAACGGGCAAACTGAAAGACCTGATCAGGTTTGAAAGGTTGTTCAATATTATTAAATAACCAAAGGTAAAAGTGTTGAGTTTTTAGTGTTGAATGTTTAGTAAATGAAAAACTAAACCGATTAATCTATGTGCCATGTTTATATACTTATTAAGGTCGACAAGGTTATGAACTTCGTCGACCTTAAACCTCGTCGACCTTACTAAAAAATTAAAGGGTTAAGTTTTAGTAAATTCTTTATTCTACTTAAACTTAACCCTTTACTTTTTTAAGTATCTTGCAAAAAAATACTTCTTGGGTCATGCGATATTTTCTGGACATCTCTTACAAAGGTACTCATTTTCATGGCTGGCAAATCCAACAAAATGCCTATACCGTACAAGAAGCGCTTAATGGTGTGCTTGAAAAAATCTTACAGCATCCGGTAGAAACAGCAGGAAGCGGACGTACAGATACAGGAGTACATGCCAAACACCAATGGGTGCACCTGGATGCTGAACTCGAACTCACCAACTACAATCACCTCATAAAGTTCAATGCTTTGTTGCCCAACGACATTGTGGTCAATGGCATTTACAAAGCCACGCGCCCAGATGCCCATGTAAGATTTGATGCCTTGGCGCGTTCTTATGAATACATTTTAAGTCCTAAACCCAATCCATTTTTGAAAGAATTGGCGGGGTTTATTTTTAAACCACTGGATGTTGTGGCAATGAATGAAGCGGCAAAACTATTGTTAAAACATACTGATTATGAATGTTTCAGCAAAGTAGCGCAACATCAGGAACATCATTTATGCAATATCAGTAAAGCAAGCTGGACAACAAAAGAAGGGTTGTTGGTATTTAACATTACTGCCAACCGCTTTTTAAGAGGAATGGTAAGGTTAATTGTAGGAACACTCATAGAAGTAGGGCAAGGAAAAAGAAGTATCGCTGAATTTGAAGCCCTAATCCTGTCTAAAAACCTTCAGAATTCGGCCGCAGCTGCTCCAGCGGATGGACTTTACCTTTCTGAAGTGGAGTATCCGGAAGGCTTGTTGTTGTCCTGTTAATTCGTGTTGTAGTGAGATGTTGGATGTGAGATATGAAAAATGGTTTGGGGATGTGAAATAATCCATGCGTAGATTTATTTGCAATCTGAATACAAAATACCTAAAACGATTCCTTTGAAAAAAGAAGAAAAAACACCTGCTGGCAAAATACTGGATTTCCCGACACTCAAAGGATTGTTTCGGTTTGCTATGCCCTACCGCGGGAAGTTTTACCTCCTTATTTTTTTAACGGTAAGCTTGGCTTTCTTAGGACCATTTCGTCCTTACCTGGTTCAAATTGCGATAGACAAATACATTGCTGTTGGCAACCTGAGCGGACTGACAAATATCATTCTTTTACTGCTGGGAATGCTTTTGCTCCAGGCATTGGTAGAATATAGCCATACTTTTTTATCCGGTTGGCTGGGACAAACAATTGTGAAAGACATCAGGATCAAGCTGTATGAACACCTGCTCCAATTTCGGTTAAAATACTACGACAATACCCCCATTGGCCGTTTGGTGACTCGTACCATTTCAGACATAGAAACATTGTCTGATGTATTTAGCGAAGGTGTTGCCAATATTATAGGCGACATATTACAAATCATTGTCATCCTTGGATTCATGTTTTACCAGGATTGGAAACTGACATTGGTTAGCCTTTCCATGATTCCATTGATGTTTTTGGCCACTTATGTTTTCAAAGAAAAAGTAAAAGCCTCTTTCAATGATGTTAGGGCAGCGGTTGCCAATTTAAGTACCTTTGTACAGGAACATATCACTGGCATGTCGGTGGTACAAATCTTCAATGCCGAAGAAAAAGAATTTCAAAAATTTAAAGCAATCAACAAAGAGCACCGTGATGCCAATATCCGGTCGGTGTGGTATTACTCCGTATATTTTCCTGTAGCTGAAGTAATTAGTGCCGCAGGAATTGGCTTATTGGTTTGGTTTGGTTCAAGGGGCGTAATGAATCATGAAGTAAGTTTTGGGGTTTTGGTTTCCTTCATCATGTACATCAACATGTTTTTTAAACCTGTAAGAATGATTGCGGACCGTTTTAACACCTTACAAATGGGTATTGTCAGCGCCGACCGTGTATTGAAATTATTAGACAATCCGGAAGAAATTCAGGACAACACTTCTTCCATCACTTCTGTCATCAAAGGAAACGTGACTTTTGACCATGTTTGGTTTGCTTATAATGAGGAAAACTATGTCTTAAAAAACATAACCTTTGAAGTAAAAGAAGGACAAACCATTGCCTTCGTCGGCGCTACAGGAGCAGGAAAATCATCTATCATAAACTTGTTGAGCAGGTTTTATGAAATCAACCAAGGCGCCATTACGATTGACGGCATCAATATCAATCAATACGACATTGCATTTTTAAGACAAAATATTGGAGTGGTCATGCAGGATGTTTTTTTATTTTCCGACACCATTTACAACAACATCACTTTGGGCGACGAATCGATTACCAAAGAACAAGTACTCTACGCCACAGCATTGGTGGGTGCGACCCGGTTTATAGCACAACTTCCAGGAGGATTCGAATACAATGTCATGGAACGGGGCGCGACTTTATCCGTTGGACAAAGGCAGTTGATTTCATTTATTCGGGCAATGGTATTTAACCCCAAAATCATCATCCTGGACGAAGCAACGTCTTCCGTAGATTCGGAAACTGAAGCCGTTATCCAAGTAGCCATTTCCAAAATGATGAAAGGTAGAACAGCCATAGTGATAGCCCATCGCCTATCGACCATACAACATGCCGCACAAATTGTGGTGCTGGACAAAGGCGAAATACAGGAAATTGGAACACACGAAAGCCTATTGGCCCATCAAGGATTTTATGAGCAATTGTACAGGTTACAGTATAAAATGGTGTAAGTAGAACCTGATAAAAATGCTTGATTTTGAGTTGTGAATTTTAACTATTGAATGTCAATTCAATATAGTTTAGTTAAGGATAAAATCCATTAAATTAACGACATCGCAAGTGTTAAGCGATAGCGTCACTTTTGCATTAGATAGGATAAGAAGATTTTTTACATTGTATAATTCATTAAACAAACCATAGGTTACACCTTTGGCTATAATTATGACGGTATTGTTTCAGTCGACTGACAGCTAAGAGTAACAGGAATTTTCAATAAAATATTGTTTTAAAATTACCCAAAATTGGTAACTTTATTAAAAAAAAATTATGTCACGAAATACATCCGTTTCTTTGGGCAATCATTTTGAAAGCTTTGTTTTAAACCGCGTTTCTGAAGGTCGATTTAAAAATGCAAGCGAAGTAATAAGAGCAGGTTTAAGGTTATTGGAAGAAGAAGAGAATAAAATAATTGCACTTAAAAAAGCCATTGACGAAGGCATTGAAAGTGGTATTGATAAAAATTTCGACCCTAAACAACACCTTGATTTTTTAAAAGCTAAGCAACAGAAATGAACAACTATTTTTTTACCAATAAAGCGGTATCAGATTTGTCACAAATTTGGGAATATACTTACGAATTTTGGTCAGAAAACCAAGCGGATAAATACTATTTTGAGTTATTAAGTGATTGTCAATACTTGGCAAATCACCAACATACGGGTAAAAATTATAATGAAATTCATCCAGAAATTTTAGGGTATAAATCAGGTCAACACATTATTTTTTATCGGATTAAAAGTAAAAATGAAATTGAAATTACAAGAATTTTACATTCAAGCATGGATTTGAGTAATAGCATTCAAGACAAATAAAAAGCTTCCAGATTTAGAAACGTGCTTGCTGGCTCATTGCCTTTGGCGCAAGTGTTAAGCATTAGCGTCACTTGTAAAAGGATAACAAGTCTGAAGACTTCAATCATGGAAATGACAAAGTGATCGCTATAGCTAAGACTTGAGCCAGTAAACAGCACACTTAAACTAGATGGGAAGACTACATTTTACACTAAAAATTATTTTTCAGCTGTTTAAGTACTCAAACTTGTCAATAATGGGATTAATATTATTATGATTAATAAATGATTGGTGTTGAAACCAAAAGATAAATAATACCAAATACATTTTTAATATAGACCGTTTGTGTCAATTTTAATTTTATAATTCAGTAAATTTTATTTAGGATTAAGAGGATTTTTTTAAATTAAATTGAAAAAATTTTAGGTGATTTTTATAAAGAGATATAAATTTTCAATAGGAGCTTATTTACAATGTGTTATGAAATAAATATTAGGGCGTTTCCGCCGCGGCGGATCGCGTGTTCGGCACTCGTCCCGATTTTTTCGGGAAGCTCAAACAATCCCGATATTCTCGAGACTCCCGCTAACGCAAAGCGGATGTACTAAAGCTTTTTGTGTTTTTCTAATGAAATATTTGTCAAAATGTATTAGACTATTTAATATATGTGTTTGGTATAATACTATTCCAAACCGTCAAAAAATTCTTTAATACTTATTCCAAAATAGTCACATATTTTGCTCAGGGTTGAAACTGAAATATCTCTTTTCCCTAATTCAACTCTACCAATATGGATACTGGTATCATTGTAAAAATCTTCTTGTGTCAATCCTTTTTCATTACGCAAAGTTTTAATCCTCTGAGCAATAAAATTCAACAATGCTTGATTGACCTTTCTTTCCATATCCACTGGAAAGTTCAATAAATAGAGATTTTAAATTAATGACCGATTGGTCATTTTACGATAAAATATAGTAGCTTGCCTATTAAAATCAAACCATTTAAACGCAATATATTTTACCATGGATTTAAAAGACCAATTAAGGCTTATAGGAGAAAGAACAAAACATAAAGATGCCATAGCCACAGAGGAAGCCACCAAAAATGCTTTTATTATGCCATTTTTGCAGGCCTTGGGTTATGATGTATTTAATCCTATTGAAGTTGTGCCTGAATTTGTGGCCGATTTAGGGCTGAAAAAAGGAGAGAAAATTGATTATGCTATTTTCAAAGATGGGGAAGCGACGATTTTAATTGAATGTAAACATTGGGCACAAAACTTAAATGTACATGATGGTCAATTGATGCGTTACTTCCATGTTTCAAAAGCTAAATTTGGATTGTTAACCAATGGAATAAATTACAGATTTTATTCTGATTTGGTTGAACCAAACAAGATGGACGAAAAACCATTTTTGGAATTTAACATTACAGATATTAAAGACAATCAAATAGATGAAATCAAGAAGTTTCACAAATCTCATTTTGATGTTGATAATATTGTAAATTCTGCCAGTGAGTTGAAATATACCAACGAATTAAAAGCATTAATCAACCAAGAAATAAGTAATCCTACCGCCGAATTCGTAAGGCTTTTCACGAAGCAAGTGTACAGTGGAACCATTACGGCAAAGGTATTAGACCAATTTACGATATTGACTAAAAGGTCATTTCAGCATTATATCAGCGATTTAATCAATGAGCGTTTAAAAACAGCATTAATGTCTGACGAGGAAAAAGCCAGCGTTATTCAGGAACAATTGGTATCCACCAACAATGCTGATGATGAAAATGAAGGTGCTAAAATTGTAACGACGGAAGAAGAGCTAGAAGGGTTTATGATTGTGAAAACAATTTTAAGACAGAAAATTGATAAAAATAGAATTAGTTATAGAGATGCACAATCCTATTTTTCAATCATATTAGACAATAACAACAGAAAGCCAATTTGTAGACTGTATTTTAACTCCGCTCAAAAAAGCATTTCTACCTTTGATGAAAACAAAAAAGAAGTGAAAAACAAAATAGACTCCTTGGATGATATTTTCAATTTTAGTGATGAATTCAATAAAATAGTGGAAAATTACGACAAAGGGAAAGAGTAAAATAATTACGACACTTGTAAAAGTAAAACTATATATTTAAAACCCAAAAAGCCTCTTAGATCGAAATATAAGAGGCTTTTTTGTGTTTTTGTGGAGCCGCAGGGAGTCGAACCCTGGTCCGGACAAGGCAACAGATGTGCCTTCTACATGCTTATTTGCTTTTAATTTTCGAGAATAATCAGGTCAGCAACGAACCGAATTATTCCTTATGAACTGATACTAGATTGGCTGCGCTCCCTTCACCAACCCGACTCTGCATTGCGACGTCCCTGATTCCACCCCGGCAGAGTTTTGGAGCAGAGGAACGAAAGCTATTTAATCTCTGATTAAGCAGCTAAGGCGTAGTTTTCTTCGCCAGTTATTGTTTCGAGACAATTGTTACGGAAGTTCATCTCACCTCCCGACATGCTTATACACACGGCTACTCAAACCGTCAATACCGGTCGGCCCCAGGTATTGTAAATCCCCTTATAGAGAGGGATGCAAAAGTAACGAATATATTTGAGTGTTAAGCGTCGAATGAATAGTATTTTTCACCAAACATGCAACACTTAACAACCAACACTATTTTACCAATTTTTTATACCTAATCCTTTGTGGACCAACATCGCCCAAACGTTTGCGCCTGTTCTCTTCGTAGTCGGAGAAGTTGCCTTCAAACCAAACCACTTGAGAATCGCCTTCAAAAGCAAGGATATGCGTCGCTACCCTGTCTAAGAACCACCTATCATGCGAGATAATTACGGCACAACCACCGAAGTTATCCAAAGCTTCTTCCAAAGCGCGCAAAGTATTCACATCCAAGTCATTGGTTGGCTCATCGAGTAACAAAAGGTTGGCGCCCTCTTTCAGCGTTACCGCTAAGTGAACCCTGTTTCTTTCTCCACCCGACAAAGTGCCCAGTTTTTTTTCTTGGTCACCACCGGTAAAGTTAAACTTACCTACAAATGCCCTTGAATTTACCTGACGACCATCAAAAATCATGGTTTCTGTACCACCAGTAATGGTTTCGAATACCGTTTTGTTTGGGTCTAAATTGTCATGTTCCTGGTCAACGTAACCAATTTTAACGGTATCACCTACATCGAAAGTACCTTCATCAGGCGTTTCTTTGCCTGTAATCATTTTGAATAAAGTGGTTTTACCTGCACCATTTGGTCCGATAATGCCCACAATTCCGCCTTGAGGCAAAGAGAAACTTAAGTTTTCGTAGAGCAATTTATCGCCAAAAGATTTGGCCACATTCGTGGCTTCGATTACCTTGGCTCCCAAACGTGGTCCCGGAGGAATGAACAATTCTAATTTATCTTCTTGTTCTCTCGCGCCCTCTCCTACCATTTTGTCATAAGCCGACAAACGTGCTTTAGACTTAGCCTGACGTGCTTTTGGGCTCATCCTACTCCACTCTAACTCGCGTTGTAAAATCTTTTGACGCTTAGATTCTGTCTTTTCTTCTTCCGCCAAACGATTTTGTTTTTGATCTAACCAGGAAGAATAATTTCCTTTCCATGGAATACCCGCTCCACGGTCAAGTTCCAAAATCCAACCAGCCACATTATCCAAGAAATACCTATCGTGGGTTACAGCGATAACTGTTCCTTTGTATTGTTGTAAATGTTGTTCTAACCAATGTACCGACTCGGCATCCAAGTGATTGGTTGGCTCATCGAGCAATAAAATATCGGGCTCTTGTAATAATAATCGGCATAAAGCTACACGACGTTTTTCACCACCTGACAAGTTTTTTACCAGAGCATCAGATGGAGGACAACGCAAGGCATCCATGGCACGCTCAAGTTTAGTATCTAATTCCCAAGCATTGGCATGGTCTAATTTCTCTTGCACCACGCCTTGACGATCAATCAATTTTGTCATTTCATCGTCAGACATCGGTTCGCCAAAAGCAAGGTTGATGTCTTCAAATTCTTTCAACAAAGCCACCACTTCAGCCACACCTTCTTCTACAATTTCCTTTACGGTTTTGGTTGGATCAATTGCTGGTTCTTGTTGTAAAAAACCGATAGAATAGCCTTGAGAGAAAACAATTTCTCCTTGAAACTCTTTATCGATTCCTGCTATCAATTTTAACAAGGTTGACTTACCCGAACCATTTAAACCCAAAACGCCAATTTTAGCGCCATAGAAAAATGACAGGTAGATATTTTTTAAGATTTGTTTTTTCTGAGGGGTGTATTTGTTGACACCAGCCATAGAAAATATAATGGTTTCGCTCATTGTTTAGTTTTCAGTTTACAGTTATCAGTTTACGGTTATCAGTTTTTGGTAAGTTTAGTAATTGGTTCACGAAGATTCGAAACAAGGCGATGTGTCAGGTGAAAACACCTGACACGGGACAAAGTTTTGCGAAGCATTTTACTAAACATTCAACACCAAAAACTCAACACTACTTAAAGTATTTCAATTGTATCACTTCTTTTTCGGTTAAGAATCTCCAGTGACCACGAGGAAGGTCTTTTTTGTCCAAACCGGCATACAATACACGGTCAAGTTTGATGACTTCGTATCCAAATGATTCAAATATTCTTCTCACGATACGGTTTTTACCTGAGTGAATTTCTACACCTAAAACCGTTGGTCCGTTTACGATGGCCAATTCGTCTACTTTTACAAAACCATCTTCTAAAGTTACCCCAGCAACAATTTTGTTAAAGTGTTCTTTGTCGATTGGTTTGTCAAGAGTTACCTCGTAGATTTTTTTCATTTTGTTGGATGGATGAGATAGCTTTTCAGCCATTTCGCCATCGTTGGTCAACAGCAACAAACCCGTTGTGTTTCTATCCAAACGACCTACCGGATACACACGTTCTTTACAAGCATTGCTCACCAATTGCATCACCGTTTTTCTTTCTTCAGGATCTTTGGTAGTGGTGATAAAATCTTTTGGTTTATTCAATAACAAATACACCATTTTCTCACGACTCAAGGTTCTTTTGCCGTATTTCACCACATCGCCAGGAGCCACTTTATACCCTAATTCGGTTACCGCGGTGCCATTTACAAATATTTCACCTTGTTCAATCAATAAATCGGCATCTCTACGAGAGCAAATGCCAGCGTTTGAAATGTAGCGGTTTAAACGAATTTCGCCACCAGTGCTTGATTCTATTTTTACTTTACGGAATCTATTTTGATTTTTTTCAATGTCCTTGATGTGCTTGAAGTCGTATTCGGGCGCCTTGCCTTCATCGGCTTTGGCTACGCCTCTACCGGTTCTGACATACACCTTTTTAGGAGCAGCATCAGGCTTGGCTTTTGGAGCGGCAGGTTTTGATTCTTCATCAAAAAGATCTTTCACATAAGGAATAAAATCATCGTCATCGAAATCGTCTTTGACATATAATTTTTTAGGTTCAAGGTCTTTTTTCTCGCTGCCTCTTTCTCCTTTTACAAACGGTTTTTTGAAGCCGTCTTTGCCCTCCCCTCTTTTATCGTCTTTGACATAAGGTTTTTTAGGAGCATCTCCTTTGTTGCCATCAAAACTTTTTGATTTTGATTTGTCATTGGTAAACGGACGGGAACTTGTACTTCTGTCTGCGCCTTCACGTCTTGGTCTTTCTTCGCCTCTTGGGGCAAATTTACGTGCACTTGGGCCAGCATTTCTGTCTTCTCTTTTACCACCACGAGCACCTTCGCGAGCACCCTCATTTTCAGTAAATTCCGTAGGGCGACCATACATACGAGTGCCTGTACTTGGGTTTTTGGGACCGAATGTCGCTTTTGCCCTTGGACCTTTAGCTTTTGGTTTTTCTTCCGCATCTGGTTTGCTGGCATAAGTTCTACGGCTGTTTTCAAATCCGTCACGGGAACTTCCATCATCGCGACGGGCAAAATCATCTCTTGACGCTGGCTTGCGACTAAAGCCACCTGCTACCGGCTTTTTACCGGCTGGCGTTTTAGGGCCTTTTCCTACCGCGCGTTTTGAAGAAGAGTGTCTTTTGTCTTTTCCTCTGTTGTTTGAATCGTTTTTCATTGTTTTTATTTTTGTAAAAAGCTGTTGACTTAGTGAGCATCGTCACTTTTTACGGGGTTTGTTTTTAATGATTACTCACAATATTTTGAAAGTAGCGCCTCATTTCAGGCATTACTTTTTTTGTTTTTTTGTAGTAGTTTTAAAATCTTGGTTTTGCTTTTTTGATTTTAACACCTCCATCAACTTCCTGAAATCCAACAATTCCTTATCGTTCCAAGAGATGGATTGGCCTGTAAAATCAACATCTTTAGGTTCTCTTAGCAGTCCCATCGTTTTATGATTTAAAATATTCTGAAATCAAGTCATTTTTAAAGTCCCAATTTTACACCTAAATCTTGGAAGTACTTGGCGTGAAGGATAGCAATGAAAAGCCCGGAGCGCATACCGAGAATATCGGAACCAAACCCTCTTCATTATTCATCTATTTATTCTCACAATTACAATTTACTTCCCCAAAGCGTCCTTAAAGAATCATCATGACCCCACCTCTCCTATCGCATTTTCTTCCATGATGATGTCTTTGGGCAATGGCAAATCTTTCAAACTGTTGATGCCAAAATATTCCATAAACCTCTGGGTGGTACCGTACAATACCGGTCGGCCAACGGCTTCAGATTTCCCTCTCATCTCTACCAATTCCTTTTCCAACAGTTTATGGATGGCATAATCACAATTGACGCCCCTGATTTGTTCCACTTCGCTTTTGGTGATGGGTTGTTTGTAAGCCATAATGGCCAGGGTTTCAAGCGAAGCGGTAGACAAACGTTTTTTTGAATTTTGTTTTAATAAAATACTGATAGACGATTGGTACGCTGGCTTGGTCAAAAACTGGTATCCTCCTGCCAATGCGACTATTCCAAAAGCAAATTCATCGGCATCGTATTTTTGAATCAATGCGTTGATGGTTTCCAAAATGGTTTCCTCGTCAATTTCAGCCTCAAACATTTCAGTCATACAATGCTGTATCTCTTCCACTTTTACAGGCTCTTTCGCGCAAAAGATGAGTGACTCAATATGGTTGGTTAGCAAATCCACTTCTTACAATTTTGACATTTTTGCTTCTATCGAATGTTGCGTATGCGGCACAGCACGTAAACGTTCTTTGGGAATCAATTTACCCGTTTCTATACAAATGCCATACACGCCGTTTTTAATTCGCATCAACGCATTTTCCATTTGGGTAATGAATTTCACTTGACGCGCCGCCAATTGGTTTAAACTTTCTTTTTCCAAACTTTCAGCACCATCTTCCATCATGTTAAACACAGCACCGGTGGTTTTATCGGTACCATTGTCTTTTGACTTGTTGAGGGTTTCCCTAATGAATGTCAATTCATTACGTGCCGAATCTAATTTGTTTTGTAAAATATCTTTAAATTCAACTAAATCTTCTGCTGAGTAGTGTACTTTTCCGTCAATCATGATAAATAATAGTTTTTACTGAAGTAAATATATTTCAAAACAAAACTTAAGCTCAAGGATATCAGCTTTTAACGAATGTATTTATAAAATATATTTTAACTGTTAAAGATAGTTATTTAATTAGAAAAATAAAAAAGTAAATTTGTGATGGAACCTGATCTGCTCTCCATGAAATACCTCTTTGTACTTTTACTTTGGCTTCCTTTTGTTTTGATGACCGATTTATTTCCGTTCATGCGTTTTGGCATGTTTGCTGAACCCGTAAAAACAGTACAACAAACGGAGTATTTTATCATAACCCTGGAGCGAGACAACACGGAAAAAGTAATTGATCCAAATACCTCTGGAATACCTGAACAAACCCTTAACTATTTGGCGAGGAACAGTTATTACCAACAACGCGCTGATATATTATTGCGCACTGTGGCACAATCTGAGAAGATTGAAGCAAAAGACATCATTCGATTGCAAGTAATTACCATACAAAAACCAAATAGCCAAATAGATACGACACTAATTTGTACATTTACCAAGCCTTGAAAAAACAGCAAAACATATTGTTTTTAACCGCATTTGCCTTACTGTTGGCTTTGCCTTTGGTCTATAATTATTATATTAAAGCAAACATAATTGCTTTGTACCATGGCAAAAATTCAGGATTGTTTCATGCCTTGATTCAGCTCATATATCCACGTTTTTTTGTAGAATTGCACCGCTTCAATTTGGGCTTCTTTTTAAACCATGCCGCACAAGTGATATGGCGGTTTGAATTGGTAAGCATCATCGCTTTGTTGGCCGTATATTTTTACCAACAATCGCAAAAATTTGCATTGCAATGGCATGGCTTTTGGTCAATTAATTTCTCCGAATTTAATGACCGCATCAATCACCTGATTACCTTTGCAGCCATCCTCTATTATTTCCACGATTTCATGGAAAGCTATACAAGTTGGATACAATACAAGGAATTTTACCAACCCATATTGTTATTGAAAGTATTCCAAATTCCACTTTGGTCCGCAGCAACGGTGCAAATCCTTTTTGCAATTTTTATCGGAGCCGCAATCAGCGCAGCACTTTATAAACACCTAAAAACAAGCACAGTAGTGGTTTGTTTGTTGTTTATTTTGTTTCAGGGCTGGAATTATTCTTTTGGTAAAATCAACCATGGATTTGCTTTACTGACCTATAGCAGTATGATTTTAGTCGTTCAAAGTTATTTGCCCCAACACAAAAAAGGGATTAGCCTACAACTCATTCGTGTCACCATTGCCAGTTGTTATTTGATGGCTGGATTGGAGAAATTATTGGTTTCACATTTTGCATGGATTTCTCCTGTGACCTTCAAAGCCTACCTTCTACTTCACCCAACTACGTTAGGTGTGTTGGTGGTAAAAAACAATTTCCTTTGCACCCTACTTCCAAGTGTAGCCCTGGCAATTCAGTTGGGGTTTGTATGCGTTCTTTTTTTCCCTCCACTGAAAAAATGGATTTTAATGAGCGGTATTTTATTCCATTTTGGAACCGTGGCATTGTTGGGCATCAGCAGCTATTTCCACCCTTGGGTAATTTGTTATGTGTTTTTTATAGACTGGGAAGATTTGCTTTTTAAAATGAAAAACAAATTTATTTTTCGTTAAAATAATTATTGAGCTACTAAAATTATTATCCCAAGAAAATGTACTTAAAATTCAACAAACGATTTTTAAACCCTTAATTTTAAAACCCTTACAAATAACTTTTTCAGTAGCATTATACAGACATTACAAATTATTCAAAAAAAACAATAAAAATTGTAACCCAAAGATTGTATTTTCGTTACAACATTTTAAATTCTTAAAAAATATTTAAGACGGATGTAAAAAATATGTTTGATTTTGCAGAGAACATTTCACTCAACATAGACCTATTTCGTGGATTTTTGCAATTGTTATTTCATTTGAAAAGTACATATTAACCTGATACATTCAAACTTTATTACCTAATACCAAATTACATTTCGTTCCAAAGATTATTTAAAATTATTTAAACAATTAAATGTATGCATAGAATTTCAAACTACTTCCTAAATTTATTTGTAATTCCCCAATTAGTTTTCACACCAATATGGGAAAATTTATTTACTCAAAATTCCTTCACTGCATTCAAAATGCTTGTTGCAGCAATGCTGAAAAGCGGTCGAGATGGGATGATTTACTGCTGACGGTTAGCAATAAAATTTAAAAAACCGAAAAACCTTGAGACGTTTTCCTTTGTACGAACGCTTGATTTACAAGTGATCCAATTCGGTGTACCCAACAAAATTTCAACGTTCTACCCAAACAGAAAACCTTCATTTTCAGCTTATTTAATCTTCATTTAAACAATTAAATGTATGCATAGAATTTCAAACTACTTCCTAAATTTATTTGTAATTCCCCAATTAGTTTTCACACCAATATGGGGAAATTTATTTACTCAAAATTCCTTCACTGCATTCAAAATGCTTGTTGCAGCAATGCTGAAAAGCGGTCGAGATGGTGATGATTTACTGCTGACGGTTAGCAATAAAATTTAAAAAACCGAAAAACCTTGAGACGTTTTCCTTTGTACGAACGCTTGATTTACAAGTGATCCAATTCGGTGTACCCAACAAAATTTCAACGTTCTACCCAAATAGAAAACCTTCATTTTAAGCTTATTTAATATTCATTTAAACAATTAAATGTATGCATAGCATTTCAAACTACTTCCCCCATTTATTTGTAATTCCCCAATTAGTTTTCACACCAATATGGGAAAATTTATTTACTCAAAATTCCTTCACTGCATCAAAATAGTTGTTGCTGCAACGCTGAAAAGCGGTCGAGATAGCGATGATTTACTGCTGACGGGTAGCAAAGAAATTTAAAAAACCGAAGAACCTTGACTGGCATTGCTTTGGGTGAACTCTTGATTGTCAAGAAGTTTAACGCGTATTTACGGCCTATACTTTTAGGCACTTCAAAGTTATTTCAAAACCATAAACGATTGATTTTAAACTCATTTAATACCCATTTAACCATTAAAATATATGCATAAAAGTTCAAACTATATTCTAAATTTTGCTTTTGCCATGGTGTTATTTTTAACACTTAAAGGACAAGATGTACAAGCCCAAACACTCATTTCTACTGTTTTTGGAACAGGTTCAACCACTGGTGGAAGCACCGGTGATGGCGCCGCGGCAACAAGTGCACTCATGCTGACACCACAAAATTTATATGTCAATAATGCTGGGGACATTTGGATATGTGACTATGGTAATAATAAAATAAGAAAATATACTGCTTCAACCGGATTCGCCAGTACAGTGGCAGGCACAGGAGCATCAGGAGCATCAGGAGATGGCGCTGCAGCCACGGCTGCATTATTGAACCACCCTATTGGAATTTGTATGAATAGTGTTGGGGATATTTTTTTTACAGACTCGGACAATAATAAGATTAGAAAAATCGACCATACAACTGGATTTATTAGTACCTATGCTGGAACTGGCGCCACTGGATCTACAGGAGACGGTGGTGCAGCCACCTCTGCTAAACTTAGCGCCCCGAAAGGACTTTGTGTAG
>Ga0209353_10000604_pt1 | contig 21768 bp, 31 predicted proteins | sample LauGreSpBDMM15SD_2_FD_187561 | JGI IMG/M metagenome (GOLD analysis project Ga0209353, IMG submission 187561) | Freshwater lake microbial communities from Lake Michigan, USA - Sp13.BD.MM15.SD (SPAdes) (version 2) | ecosystem: Environmental > Aquatic > Freshwater > Lake | place: Lake Michigan...
CCTAACGCATGTGCGCGAGCATGTGCGCGTTAGGAATTCCATGCACCCTAGATGATGCCAAAGCGCTGAATACACGGCGCGGCACGGTGTACCGGTAGCAATCGAAGGTATGAAACCGGAACAGCTACCTGCTACCTTGAATCTCGGCTAACAGCCTGTCCCGATCCGGCACTGGCAGTCCCTCGGCACGGTATGCCGCGGCCAGAGCGTCAACGGCTGACTGTTGATTGATTGTCGAATCAACTAGTCCCTCACCAACTGGCAGGCTGTCAGATACTTTAAGCTTAAAGGAATTAGCATTCTCTGATATACCCTGTGGCCGCTGTCCTTTTTTCCTCATTCTATATTCCCCTTTGGTTTGAAGGTGTTCCGGCCGCTCACCTGATACTGCAATGGCCTGCGCCGTGGTGATTGAATCATCGAAGATCATGCGATGCGTCGATGCCCTGATACCGTTCCGGCCTTTTGCCACGCGCTCTATATATCCGGCCTTGATAAGCTTTTTCAGCTGGTAATGCACGGCCACGCCGGACACGCCGATATCCTGGCCGAGTCTGCGCTCTGATACCCATGACAGTCCGGCCTTATTTGTGTATCCGGCCAGCGCTGTCATAACTCGCCACGCGGCCGCTGAAAGCTTGTGATCCTTCGATGCGCGGAAAGGGATCACGCAAAACCTGCGCCGGTCTTGGAATTCATGCTCTGCCAGCGCTTGCTGTTCGGGTATCTGGAAGGCCGTCATGCCAGGATTTTATGTTAGTGGTTACTCTTGATCTAGATCAATGTTCCAATAAATACCTTTTGCATCCGGAACTAAGCATGTTATTGTGCTGTCCATGCACTGCACCCTGTAGTGCGCTAACCCTGAAAGAGGATAGACCATGATGGAAAAGACCTATAACGGCTGGACTAACTACGCCACATGGCGCGTCAATCTTGAGATATTTGACGGCATGCCGATAGAGGAATTCAACGGCATTAACGACCCAGTAGAGCCGGAATTGATCTGTTTGCATACGCTGGCCGAGGCCGTAAAAGAGCGAGCGGAATATTACATTGAGAGCACATCCAGCGCTGGCCTCGCCCTAGATTATGCTTTGGCTTTCCTATCCTATGTGAACTGGAAGGAAATTGCACAGCGCCTAATCGATGATTATTGCATCGAAGACAATTCTGCATCCGCACTGTGCCGCTGCGGAAAACCGGACAGCGCTTGCGACTGCTAACCTAGTGCCACCCAGCAGCGCATTCTCACCAGTGCGCTGCTGGATTGCCACTCTCGGCAATCGTTTACCCAAATAGAGGAAACGACATGCATGTCCACCTAACACTGAAAAGCGCCAATGCCAAGACCGGACCGATACCTGTCAGCACCAGCAGCAGAGAATCATGCCCGGATACTTGCCCGCTGAAAAAGGCCGGATGCTATGCCGATTCCGGGCCACTGGCGCTGCACTGGAACAAGGTAACGGACCAGCAGCGTGGCACGGACTGGGAAAGCTTTTGCGACAGTATCGCGGCACTGCCACCCGGACAATTGTGGCGGCATAATCAGGCCGGAGATCTACCGCACCAGCGCGGCCGCATCGATGCCGCAGCGCTTGATCTGCTGGTGTCTGCCAATATTGGGAAGCGCGGATTCACCTACACTCACCACGATGCAAGCTTGAATGCGGATATCTTGGCCGCGGCTAACATCGACGGATTCACCGTGAATCTGTCAGCGAATGACCTGCACCACGCCGATCTGCTGGCCGATTCTGGCCTTCCGGTGGTGGCCGTGCTGCCGATAACACAAACCAGCAACACCAAAACACCAGCAGGGCACGCTGTGGTGGTCTGTCCGGCCACCGTGCGCGACGATGTTAGCTGCGCCACCTGCCAGCTATGCGCGCGCGCCGATCGCGCCGTGATTATCGGATTCCCGGCGCATGGCACAAGCGCCAAGAAGGCCGATTCAGTGGCGCGCCGTGTCATTCCCTTAAAGGTGGCCGCATGAATGCCGGGGATCTCGCGGTAGCATTTTTCTGTGCGGCCGTGGCCGTGGTGGCCGTGCTGCTGGCCGTATACGAAACATTCAACAGACTGTAAAACCTAACAGAATCCGGCCAGCCTAGCGCTGGCCTTTTTTTTGACCTGCTGCCGCACTGGTGGCCGGACTGCTGCCGCTCGGCCTTTTCCGGCCGGTGGCCTGCTGCTGCGCACCTGCTGAAAATCAGGCCGCTGGCGCTGTTCGGCCGTGCGCTGGTGGTGGTGTACCGGCGCGCTGCCGTTCGTGCCGTGGTGGCCGCGTTATCGGCACTGGCGCTGGCCTGCTGTTATCGGGTGGCCTACGGCCTGCTGCTGGTGGCCGTGCGCTGGTGGCGCTGCTGTTAAGCGCTGGCCGTGGCACTGGTGGCAGTGGCGGTGGCGCTGCTAGTGGCGCTGGCGTAGCCTTACTGGTGGCCGCTGCTGGCGCTGGCGTGGTGGCCGTGCATGCGTGGCCGCTGGTGGTGGCCGGTGGCCTGGCTGGTGGCCGGATGCGGCCTGGAGAATCAGCAAAGCGATGCTGATTACCGCGCTGCAACATGACGCGACACCCCAGGATTACACTCAAAATCCCCCATATGGGAGGCGGCCAGAAATTTTCTGGGCTGAGTTCCAATTTTAAAATCAACCAGCTTGCCAGGATTCTGTGTCAAATTTACTTTGACACATTGGGGAAAAGGCAGGCACTTCTCAGCCGCCAGAGAATCAGACACCCTGCGCTTTGGCCTTGCGATGCACCGCCACCATCGCACCGCGCAGTGCGTTGTAGCCAACCATGCCACGCGCGGCCTTGACCCCGGCCAGGTAGTCAGCCTTGGATGGCTTGATCTTGGTCTTGCCCTTCCAGACTGGCTCATCAGGGTAGGTTGCCAGCACCAGCCGCGCCTCGCACTCTGTCATCCAGTCGGGACACTCATTGCAGACCTGCCGCCCGTCCACCAGGGTGACGCTGGAGGTTGGCCTGCCTTGGCAGCGCACCGAGTTGTCACAGATCATGGTTGTAGCTGGGTGTCGAGCGCCCAGTGCAAGATGGCGATAGCATCCGCTTCGTTGTCGTTCTCAACGGGATGTCCCTTGGCTTTAACCGCGACGATCATCTCATCCTTGCCAGCGTTTCCCTTGCCGGTCGCATGCTTCTTAATCGTCCCAACCGGAACGCCCTGATACGCGATGCGGTGATGCTCGCACCACGCAGTCAGCACGGCCAGGAAGCCACCGTACACATGCGCGGCATCAGTGCCAGCATGGCGGCGCACCTCTTCAAAGTAGACGGCATCCACCTGGCCCAGCTGCGACTTGATCTGGGTCAGCCAGTTCTTGAAGCGCAGGTAACGCATGCCTCCACCCTCGTAGCGCCCTGGCTTAAAAGTGATGTAGCCATGAGAGATCATGCCATCGCTGGATGCTGCCCAGCCGCTGGTAGTCCCAAGGTCCAGCGCCAAGATGACCTCTCTCATAATGATTCCCATTGTGTTGCCATTGCATCCGCTATACCGGAGAAAGTTGCGCTGCGGATTTTCCATCGATCTGTCGATGGACCGAGTTTGTTCTGGCCGCTATCAGTTTGATTTGCCCATCTCCGTTTGCCGTTCACAATGCGCGCCTCTATGTGTTTAGTTGGAGTTAGTAGTGGCAAATTCTTTAACCACAAACAGGTGGCCTTACTTGCGTCATGCCCAAACATCCACGGCTGGATAATTTGATCTGGCTTTCTTATCTGCGTAGAGATGATGCTGACAGGATTCTCCAATGCTATGTGTTTGATTGGAGCCTCTAGCAAAAGCTTTACAAAAGCCAAAGCGTCCTCTGTTAACTTTGGATCACGCAGCCCCCGTTTTGTCCAATGCATACCGCTGACGGATAGGTAGGTGCAGGGCGGGTGAGCAATCATCATGTCCCAGCCATCATTGAGTATCGCAACTACATCACCTTGATGATGCGGTCCGGGAACATCGCTCGGCAAGATGTCGCATGACATAGCATTGTGTCCAGCTTGGATGAACGCATCACGCACCACTCCGCTGTACTCGCATGCAACCAAAACCCTCATCTCTGACCCAGCATCTGGTTGAGCCTAGACTGCGTGTCGCTGTATCGTGGCGTGAGCGCCTGCCGGATGCACTCCTCGATGATACTGGCGCGGGAGCGGCGCTGATCCTCGGCGGCTTTGTCCAGCAGGGCGCGGCTCTCTGGCCGCAGTCGCAGGGTGAAGACTTTCTGTCGCATGGGAGTCCTTTTGTATAGCTACCTGATAGACCAATGGTAACGGACGAAAGCCCCAAAAACTTGACCAAGATCAAGATTCTGCAAGATAGTTGTTGTCAGACCGTTTGCTGTGGGTTAGAGTCCGGTCATGGTGTAGCGCAACGCTATACCCAACCACCCAGATTGAGGAGTTGACATGGAATACATCGCATACTATCGCGTCAGCACAGACCGCCAGGGTAACAGTGGCTTGGGTCTTGAGGCGCAGCAGGCCGCAGTCAAACAGCACGGCGGCACTGTGATTGCGGAGTTCACCGAGATTGAGAGCGGCGGCAAGTCATGCCGTCCCCAGTTGCTGGCAGCGCTGGCCGAGTGCAAGCGCACTGGCGCAACCCTGATCGTAGCCAAGCTGGACCGGCTGGCGCGTGATGCCAAGCTGATCCTGACCTTGGTGGATGAGGGCGCGAAGGTCAAGTTCCTGGACCTGCCAGAGATCGATACCGAAGGTCCGATTGGCAGGCTGATGCTGACCATCATTGCTGGCGTGGCCGAGTTCGAGCGCCGTATCATCTCCAAGCGTACCAAGGAAGCACTCGCCATGAAGAAGGCGCGTGGCGTGAAGCTTGGCTGCCCCTGCCCGGAACGCGGTGGCGCTATCACTGGTGGCCGCGCCAAGTCTAAGGCACTGCTCGCTGCCCAGCCGCTGGCCGCAGTCCTCGCTGAGATTAGGCAGTTAGGGTTCACCACCATCCGAGAAATCCAACAGGAACTCATGGCGCGCGGCATTGCCACGCCATCAGGCAGCAAGTCGTGGTCTACCAGTGCGGTTCAACGGTTGATAGGGAGAGTCGGGTGAGCGAGATCATCGCGTGGTATCTGGTGTTTATGTTGCTGGTCATTCTAATTTACGGAGGCTGACATGAAACTGATGGACATTTTCTTCTCGCTGATGGATGGCTATGACCCGCCGATCATGCTGCCGCATGAGTGCATCATGGCGTGGAGGCCAACTGATCCTCGGCGGTATGACTCGGTTCGTGCAGAGTGCATCAAGACCCTGCGTGAGAGTAACCGGTACATTCTGGACGGCCACTTCACGCCGACGAAAGCCAGCAACACGGACATAACCGTCACCTTCAATCGCGCGCGTCAGCAGTACGGCGAGACACTGATCCAGGTGGCGCAATGAAGACCATGCTGGCGTTTCTGTCGATCATCCTGGGCGGCTGCGGCAGCATGCAGGAGGCCGTCAGCAACCTGCAAGTGGAGAAAGATATCCAGGCAATGAGTCGAGCGGAGGTCATCGCAGGCATCAACGAATGCGAGAGCGCTGGGCAACGGGCCGTGGTTTTAAGCGCCAAGCGGCGCATCAGTGGGCAAGTGATCCCGGCTCCGGTCGAGGTGACCTGTCTTCCAAAACTAAAATGGTGAGGTGGCTATGAGTCAGAAACTTGAAGTCTTAACTTATATTCAGAAACGCAAGGGTATCACCAGCATGCAGGCTTTTGTTGACCTGGGCATAACCAGGCTGGCAAGCCGAGTCTACGAACTGCGGGGCGATGGGCATCTGATCCTCGACTACTGGATCAGGGTCAAGGATCGGGCGGGGCGTGAGGTGAAGGTCAAGCGCTATGTTTTGCAACCGAAGGGGAAAAAATAATGGTCAGCAAAGTTACGCCGGACACCATGATGTCGGCCAGCAGGTTGCCGTCACTCATGGGATACAGCAAGTACAACACGCCCAACGATGAACTGCAATACAGCATCCGCGCCTTGCAAGACATGGAGCGGCCAGACATTGGCAACGAAGCAATGGCCTGGGGAAACACGCTCGAGCCGCTGATCCTGTCCGAGGCAGCGCGCAGACTGAAACTCAGCAATGTCCTACTGGACCATCCAACGGCTTGCTTTCACCCGGCAATCCCGTTGTGTTGCTCGCTTGACGGCACTGGCTGGGGCGGCGGTCAAGTTATCCGCACCGATCCCGACAAAGGCATCTATGTAGTGGGCCAGGACAGCATCAACCTGCATGGCGTTGGCGTGATCGAAGCCAAGTTGACCAGCGTCAGGCCGGAGGATACGCCAGCGCTGTACCGTGGCCCGATCCAACTGCAAGGCCAGATGGATATCATCCAGGCGCAGTGGGGTGCGGTCTGTGTGCTGTACGGCGGCACTGAATTACGCATCTTCCTGTTCGCACCGCATGTCGGAACGGTCACCCGGATAGTGGAACAGGTCAGGGATTTCCAGCGGCGGCTCGATAATTGGAAGGCTACCGGCGAGATCGATTTCTATTCGCCGTCCAGCAGCAAGGATGCGGATCGGATGTACCCAGAGGCAGAGGACATCGAGGTAGTGCTGCCGCCCACGGCCGAGGACCTGGTGGAAAAAATCAGGGTGGCACAAGCCGCAGCATTGCAGGCCGAGACTGACCGCAGCAAAGCCGAGGCCGATCTCAAGGTGCTGATGGGGACGGCCACTACGGGCGTGATCGGAAACTGGAAGGTGTCATGGCCCATGCGTAGCTACGCTGCGAAGCCAGCCAAGGTCACCCCGGCCAAGGAAGCGTACACCATTCGGCAATCTAATCTCTCAATCAAGGAACGCAAATGAGCAACATCACTACCCGCCAGGGGTTCGCACCCCAGACATTCACCGAGTGCCGACAGTTCGCGGAAGAGTTGGCAGCGTCCAGCCTGGTCCCGAAGCAGTACCAGGGCAAGAGCCAGGACATTCTGGTCTGTGTCCAATGGGGGATGGAACTAGGTCTGGCTCCCATGCAGGCTCTCCAAAACATCGCGGTGATCAACGGTAAGCCGTCAGTCTACGGTGACGCAGCGCTGGCGCTGGTCCAAGCCAGTCCGGTTTGCGAGGGTATCGAGGAAACCATCGAGGGCGAAGGCACTGCCAATCCGGTGGCTGTCTGCACCTGCCACCGCAAGAACCGCCAGCCGGTCACCGCCAGGTTTTCAGTCGAGGATGCCAAGCGCGCTGGCCTCTGGGGCAAGCAAGGCCCGTGGCAGGCATACCCCAAACGCATGCTACAGATGCGCGCCCGTGGCTTCGCATTGCGTGATGCCTTTCCTGATGTACTCAAGGGCCTGATCACCGCCGAGGAAGCGCATGACTACCCATCAGAGCGCGATGTCTCACCGGTCAAGGCCAATCCGCTGGATGCCATTGCGCCGCCGGTAGCGCCAGCAGAGTTGATCTACAACATCCCGGCTGAGACAATCACGGCCGAGATGCTGGAGCAGGTAGTCGAGCCGGTAGAGGTGGCGCAGACTGCGGAGCAATTGAAGGCCGAGTTTGAGGCGGCTGGCATTGAGGTGGTCGAGGTAGAGACAGTGCAGGAACTGCCGAAAGCAGCGCCGCGCATGTATCGTTTGATGGTTCCCGGCAAGGAAGAGCCGCTCAATGAATTCGATGAGTCGCTGGACTGGATCAAGGCATACGAAGACCTGGCCGAGAGGACTGCCCGTGCTGGCAAAGCGCCGCACCGGGATCGCATGACCAAGCTGCGCGAGTTGCGCGAGGCCAATGAGCAAACGCTCAAGGCCATGCCGGTGGTGCAGAGGACTATGCAAAGCGCGGCGTACAGCCACCGCCTTGCTGCTCTGGGCGCGGCCATGAAGGAGGCTGGCGATGCAAGTTAAATATACGATTGAGGCGCTGACGCTGGAGCAAATTGAAGAACTCATCGCGCACTACCACAAGCGCTGGCCGTCCACTGGTTACGGCACAAGCACCGGGACTATCAGTTACCGGCACGGTGATGATGTCTGGGTTTGCACCATGACACGCGAGGACAGCTGCGACTGATCAAGGGGGAAAGCGGATGCCGAGGAAGTTAGCGTTGCGATGACGCGACAGATCGGACGCAGCGAGTACCCCACCCTTTTGAGGTGACTATGATACGGATGACAAGGCAGGTGGTCGAGGTTGTAGATGCGATGCGAAAGATCGGCAAGCCAACAACAGCAGATGAAATTGGAGTGGAGTTAGGACTGACGCGCCGAGAGAATGGCATGATCGGTGGCCGGTTACACAGCTACAAAGACAAAGGCTTGGTAATCAAGGTTGGAATAATCCCAGGGACCAGGGGTTGCGTAGGCCAGAAGACAATCTGGAAGCTGGATGAAGAGGTGGCTGCAACAATCGCTGGCGTGATGCTGATCAGGAAATCCAGCGGCACTGTGCCAAGTGGTTGGAAGCATGAGGCGCTGACAGAAGCAATGCGTGGCATGAACCATTCCGAGCATCTGCGCGACATGGTAGTCACAAAAAACATGGGGGCAGCATGACTAAAGACGAAGCACTAAATCTGGCGCTTGAGGCGTTAGACTGTATTTGTTCGCCGCTGCATGTTCGTGAGATTGAAAAAATTGGCAACGCTATGAAAGCCATCCGCGAAGCACTAGCACAGCCGGAGCAAGAATCTGATGACCTTACCATTGCTTACCTGAGTGGATTTTATGACGGTGCAAACAAATATGCCCCACAGCGCAATCCAGAGGTGGAATGAATGAAATACAACCAAAAATTTCATGCCGTTATTTCAGCGATGCAGTCAGTCAAGGCTGATCATATGGCGCTGATCACTAGCAACATAGCAGCCAGGATGAATGAGCCTACTGAGCAAGTCGGACACTACCTACAATCTATGGCGAAGCAAGGTGTCATCAAGCGCAACGGCATGGTACTCGACTGGTCCAGCAAAACCAATGTAAAGCAAATGAGGTGGAAGATTGCAAACGACACGGACAACAAGGCCAGCGGGTCAGCCAGCGCGCTGCTCAATGTGCAAAGAGATCAAGCCGTCATCGGATTATCGCAAGACCAAGTACGGGACACTAGCCAGCTGGTGTCGCAAGTGCGTCAATGAAGGCAGTCTATTCAACTATCACCGGAGTAAACTAATTGGCCGCAAGAGGGTGGAGAAAGAGACAGATCATGGATACAAGTTACATTCGCAGCCTGTCTCCTGACAGTATCGGTGGGCTGCTTAACCGGCACATAGAAGCAGCCTACCAGGCTGGGTTTGTAACTGGCTTTGCATGGGCATGCGTTGCCGCGTTGCTTGGCATGCTTGCCATTGTCATTACGAAAGGACTGCTATGACTGAATATATGATGGACTACGCTGAGACACTCATCAAGATTAAGGCTGTAGAGCGGCGCGCTTATGAGGCAGCACTTGCCAAGGATGTAGCAGTCCTAGAAGAATGCGCTGATCTGTTTATCGAGCATGCGCTGGACTTGCATGTGTACTGCATAGCATTTAAGAAAGCTATGCAAGCATAGACTCCGCTGCTTTTTCAACCTCTGCCACCCTGCGTCCCCAGCCTTTGCCAAAGGTGGCCCAGGTTGGCAGAGCCTGCAAGAACTTGAGCCGCTTGGCCTGGTACATGTCTACGATATCAGCCGGGTCATGGGCCGCTACAGCCGCAAGCGTCCCCTTGCCGATAGCGCCATCAGCCGCAGCGCCAACAACCTCTTGTAGCCACTTTGCTGCCCGTCCTGGGCCACTGTTGATGGCCGCGTCGAACACTACATAGTCAACGCCAGTGGGTAGGTCATCGCCATGCACCTTGTCCCAGTAGCTGCGCTTGTACAGTGGTCCGACATCAGCCGGAGTCAGTGCGCGCATGGCCTTCTCGTCTACAGGATGGCCGACGAATTCCTCCCAGACTTTCTTGGTGCAGCCCAGGTTGGTCATGCCGCCAGGATCGGACGGGTGGTTAACGAAGCCGCCCTCATGGTGCAACACCGCGGCCAGTGCCTTCTCAAAATTCTCTTTCATTTTTCTAGACTCTCCGTTACTTTGACTGCGGCAAGAATGCCAATGAAACCACCTACGATTGTGCTGAATGCTGGGCCAATGATGGGGAAGATATCCGAGTTATCAATCACGCTGTTAGGCATGAACAGGCCGTACAGCATGACTCCAACCATCGACAGCATAACGATAGACAGCGTCACGCTGACCAGGATAGTGACGAAGCAGATAGTTTTCTCTCTCACTTCTTCAGCCCATTGAGTTGACTCGACTTGTCCTTGCTGCCCTGGCTGCTGCCAAAGTAGAAACTCAGGACCTGCGTTGCCGCCGAGGTGATGAAGCCCAGGGCGAAGATGATGATGTTTTCTTGGGACTCAGGAACATCACGAAAGATCAACACCGCGATGAGAACGAACGCTAGGCCGACAGTACCGAGGGCGAGGATAGGCATGGTCAGTTTATCCAGCAGTGGCACATTGACGCTGGTAGCCAGTTCTACATGCGCCTTGCGAGCGCTGTCCCTGTCCTGGACCTCAAGCTTGAATGCTTCCAGGTCAATCTCGGCCAGCTTCTGTGCTGCCTGCGGATCGGACTGTATGGCCTGGGTGACGGCCTCCACGGTATCAGACACGCCAAGCTTCTCAGCTATTGCACGGACAGCCATGCCGCCCATAGGTCCGGCCACCACGGTAGCCAGCGCTGGCGCTGCGCTCTTAAGTAGATCAAGCAATAGGTCCATGCTCACCCTCTGTAGTAGATAGCCACAAACACAATGATCGCGCCGATTCCAAGCACAACAAAAATGCCAACTATGGTCAGCAACTCTTCCAACTCTTGCCTCTTGCGCGCAGCTATGTCTTTAGCCAGCCGTGCCTTACGAATCTTTTCCCGCGCAGCTTCATCCTGAGAGTTAACAATAAGCTGTCGTTCTTTGACTAACTCATGATAAAAATCCATTTCACCTTTGAGCGAAAAAAGATCGCGCAGCTCAGTCTCAGCCTGCTTGAGTTCCCTTCGTCTGCTCACAATGGTGAACGCTTGTGACAGCGCAGACTCTTGCGCTTTTGCTTGTTGTGGATCGTCAGATTTAGGTTGCGACTTTAGCTTCTCAACTTCATTTGCAGCCTTTTCAATCTCGCCTTGAGACTTGAAGAAATCAGAGAGTTCCTTGCCGCAGTCTCTGATCTCTCGGCCCATGTTGATTGCCTCTTTGACAAAGGCAACAGAGGTCTTAGCTACTGCAAATGCGGCTCCAATGGTAATTGGATCGAACATTCATTTAACCCCCTGTCTTTGTAACCAGGTGCAGCAACAGCAAGATGATGGCCCCAGCGCATGCGATTCCAATCGATTCGATGCGCTTGATGCGTAGGATGGTTTCCTTCCAGCGCTCCGCACAGACTGCTTCATGCGTCATAAATTTTGCTTCGAGATCAGGCTCCATCTGTCATCTCCACATGGTTGGGATCGTTAGGCCAAGTGACTTGTACCGCAGTCTGCAAGGCCGGTACATCAGCGGATGCGTTGATGGCAGCAATAGCTGTAGCTGCCGTGGATCGCACAGCGGCGCGATAAGTTGACCATGCTGCTGGCACAGCTGTTGATGTCTCCAGTGCCTTGGTCACCATCCAATCGCTTTGCAACAGTATTGTGTACGCAGTCTGCTTGACCTGCGCTGACCATTGCGACTTCAGCGCGGTCAAATCTTTTGCGGTGCTGGTGATGGTAAGCACATTGCCGGATAGGCTTTCGCTTACCCAGTAGAACCGATCATCCAGGCGAAGGCCAGAGGTGACAACCTCAACAAAGCCAGCAGCAGTCTTCTCTTCTGCGGAGGTTAGGTTCAACCAGTTTGACGGGTACTGAACACCATTGAGATCAAAGGCCATGCCCTCGTTGATGTACTGATTCGATGCTGCGTGATAGAACATGATTACCTCGCTCTGCTAATCGTGAAGGGGTTCTCTGCAAAGGCGGCGTAAAGTATTGTTTGGCCGCTGTAGTTTTCTGTGGCGTTGTCCGTCCGCAGCTTGAATCCGTTGGCTAAAAAGTCATAGGTTGGGTCTACAAAAGACGATTCTGCTCCGCTTGAATTAGGAAGCAAACGGTTTGACATCACATTGTATGGATCGCGTGATGAGTCAATAACTGCCCAGTTTGCGGCAGCGGTAGAAACTTTTACTAGCACATACCGAGGCCGAAAACCTAGATAGATAAATGGCCCATCTACCACGCCATTTCCAACAAACGAACCAAATGCGCTATAGCCTGAGATGGCTGTCCAGCAGTATGAAACATAAGTTTCACCAGAAGCATTGATATCGGCGTTTGATCCAACCGTGATCAGCGTGGAAGTTGGCGATGTATTGTTCCAGTAAGTAGAACTTGTTTGCGCAGCACCAGTATCATTTACCTCAACAATCTTTGTATTTCCAAGAGATGTGTGATACATCTTCCAAGAGCCAACAGCACTGCGTTTCTTCATAATCATCATGCTTGGCACAGCACCAAGGCCGTGACCAATCGTTGCAGTAGCACCTGTCCCGGTGTAGGTCAATATGCTGAAACCTGCGGTCGTGTTTGCACTCACAGTGCTAGTAATTGAGCCTGATGTATTGGATACGGTTGAGCCGCTTGCTTTCCATTGCCAACCCACATAGGTTGTTCCGTTTGCATTAACAGACCCTGATCCGGCATTCTCCAAGCCAACAGTAAATCCATTTGAATTAAATGCGGTCATCGAATAGCCAGCAGCTTCTGTATTTTCTGCTGAAGTGACATTTGTAAACAACCCGTCTCTAACGCCACGGTTTACATCGTACAAAGAATGACTGCCAGCAGCAGAGCGAGACTTAATCCATACCCAATCAGGCTGAAACGAGATGCTATTGACCGCGTTGCTTACTGTGAGACTTGCGCCTGTTCCGGTATACAGACTAGCCGCCATGTAGTTTGCGCCGTTGCTGATCGTCGGCGTGGGCAGGTTCTGTGTGCAGAGGGCTTTGAAGCCTGATGGGGCGGTGTAGGAGAAGGCAGTCTGACCAGCGTTCAATGTCAAATCGGCCGAGCCAGTAAAGGTCATTACGCACAAATAATACTGATCAACACTACTTGCTATGCTTTGAGTGTAGACGGATGAACCGTTTTTGTAGTAAGTAATTTGGTTTGCAGACCTATCAACGGCTACGCTAATTGTGTTGCCGTTTGTATAGGATATTCCGGGCGATCCTGATGTATAAGTTGAGCCAACATAAGTGCCGCCACCATTACGATAGCCACGAAAATTTGCTGGCAAACCAGAAGTTGATCCACTATTTGAATAATACGCAGGAACTATAGAGCCATCGTCGATGCCTATCGTTACATCACTTGAAGCGCCAACACTTGTCACTACAAATTCAGCATAGAACTTTTGCCCTGACGCAATTCCAAATGTGGATAGTTGCGGTCTGCCATACCCCGGCGATGCCGTAACCATCCGCAAATTACCGTTTGAAAATGTCGTGTCGGTAGCATTCAAAGGATTGAATGTGCAGTAGTCACCACGCACCGAACCACCAGCGCCAGTATCAGTACCATAGTTAGTCGGTGAGTCCACCATGCTGTCGTAGGTCGTGCCAGCAGTCACCGAGATGTTGTTGGGTGTCCAGTTGTTGCCGTTGCCGCTTGAGTCTTTGCCGATGGTCGTGGCAGTAGCGCCGCTGTTGTCGCTAAAGTTCAGATAGAAGCCATTCGTTCCATATGTGCCGCTGTATTTCTTGGGATTCCATACGCCGGTTACAGCATCGAATGCGCCGAAACTGGTAGGCGTTAAGGCTTGACCGTCAATTAAATTAACTTCGGCAAAATAACCATCAAGATAATCGTTTGAGTTTCTTGTATTGCGACCAATGTTATGAGCCACATTGTTGTTAACCGCTGTATCTGTATTTTGTGGTGGCGGTGTATTTGTAGCCCATGCAGTTATTTCTACCCCATTGATATAAATTCTAACCCTGTCCGCAGCAGTTGCTTGTGTCGTATCTACCTTATAGACAATGTGATACCACGCACTTGGATCACGATATACCGGCGTCGATATCATCAAAAAAGACGCTGAAAATCCTTGTATTCTTAATTGATTGGATTGGTAACTTAGTTGGCACAAACCACTATCAGAGTCCGCAGAATATGCATACAGTATATTCAATGTTGTGGATAGCGACCCTAGTTTAACCCAACCGCTCCATGTCCAAGTTTTGCGATTACCAGCACTTGCTGGAGTGCGATTGAAATATGCGCTGGCAGACGAGCGCAACCGAACGCTGCGGCTGATCTGATAGCCGTCATCACCACCCATCAGCAGTGGATTGATATTCCCACGGACTGTCACTTGACATCTCCCAGCAGGCGCGCTGTTATCCTGGTGCTGCTCTCAACATAGTACGCAAGCGTATCAACAGCACTGTTGGTGGCCGTCACAGTAGGCGCAGTACCACCTGGAAATTTCCAGTAGCTGCCGAATGCCAGCGTCTTTGGGCTGCTTGCATGCTGCGTAAACACAATCGCACCAGACTGACCAGCGACAATGTTTGTCGGGTTAGCCAGGGTTGTGCTCTCGGTAAAGGTATGCGTGAAGTTGTTTGCCAGAGCCAGGTTTACGGCAATCGATGCCGAGGTGCTGGTCAGCGCCGTAGCCGTGCCACGCTGCGCTACCGTAAAGCTTTGCACCACATTCAGCTTTGCCGTGTTCGCGTCATACGCCTGGACATCCGTGCCAATCACAGCGCCAATGGCTAACCTGGCTGCGGTAGTGTCAGCAGCGATGAACACCGCCTTACCAACCGTAGTGCCACCAAGGTTGGTCCTTGCCGTTGCAGCATTGGCAAGGTCAGACAAGTTGTTGGCAGTAGTCAGGAATCCAGTGCCAGACACATAGGCTGCAACCCAGGCGCTACCGGTGTAGACATTCATCACCCCGGTCACGCTGTTGAAGTACAGTGCGCCAGCTACCAGTGCATTGCCGTCATTGTCAAGCGTAGGGGCGCTGGTCTTGGAGCCAAGGTAGCGGTCATCAAAACTATCAAAGGAAGCCAGCGTCTGATCTCTCGCAGCTTCTGCCGCCGTCTGAGCATTGCTTGCATTGGTGGCCGCTGTGGAGGCCGTAGACGCGCTGGAGGAGGCAGCAGTCGCATGGTACTTGGCAGAGTACTCGCCGCCAGCTACAGGTCCAGAGGTCTTCGTAGCCCAGTCATTGGCAAGAATGGCAGATGCTGCCGCATTGGTTTCGCTGACAGCCGCAGCCGCAGCGCTTGTCGCAGCAGCAGCAGCATTGACCACCAAACTCCACTTGGCAGAGTCCGTATTGGTGCTGATCGGCTGCGATCCACTGGATGTATGCGCGACGATACACTGGTAGATGTTGCTGTTGCTGGTGTCTTTTATCAGGTCACGAACATAGTAGACAGTCGATGCGGCCCAGTTGCCACGGTTCGTACCAATATGCTCATCTGCAATCGGGTTGCCATCAGCGTCGAATGCCAGCAGCTTGTAGGCGCGAGTGGCCTTGGCTGGTAGCGTCATGTCGATGGTAGTCGGATCGGTGACAGGAGCCTTGATCGCACGATCATTAGACTCTGCCACCTGCTGGATCAGGATCACCTCACTGTCCAGTTCCTCATTGATGGTGTTGGCAAACAGATCGCCACCAGTCGAGAAGTCAGTGGCGCGCTCTACTGCCCTGGCCCCGACAATCGTGATGTTGTCAGCGCTGGTGGCTGCGCTTACCAGAGTGACCGAGCCAGTGCCATTGGCATTGATCGTCACCGTGTAGTTGGTGGTCAGTGTCAGCAGCACATCATTCTTGTACACGGCAATGTCCGTGTTCTCGATGATCTCAAAGCTGAACGCATACGGCCCTACACCGGCAGAGCCAGTGTAGACAACGCGCCGCGTTACATTGCTGATTGGATAATTTGCCATGTCAATTCCCTAAAAATTACTTGCCAAAAACTCTGATTATTTCTTGCTTCTTTTTGATAGCTGTCGCAAGGTCTTCAAACTCAAGGCGAATATCAGGCATGCCTACATCGACAGGAAGACCTTCTTTATCACCAATCATCCTGGCCTTTGCAAGGCTTCGATACCGTTCAACAACTTGAGAGATTATCTTTTGCTTGTCTCCAATGAGAAACGGCGTTCCTACAAAGGCTGAATCTTTTTCTGCGTTTCCAACTTCAATAGGAATACGCCGTTCAAGGTTCATGCCGTCATCAAGGATTTCCTGGCCGTACAGTTTCTTGAATCGGTTGTACTGGTCAGCAGAAAGCCGAACGCCATCCCAGACCTTGCTAGGCTCCGCTATGCCAAAGTTCAACTCGGCTAGCAGCGCGTCAGTCTCTGAGAACTTGCCCTCTGTCGCTTGAATGATTGGAGCCCAGTTAACCCAATAATCAAGTCCACGATTCTTGACCTTCACCTCGCGGCCAAGGCTATCCAGCAGCGGAGGTACATCTTTGGACAAGCCAGGGATGCGAGACATCACCTTCTGCCGCGCCTCGTAGAACGCACGAATGAATGGCGGCTGATCCATCACAGGAGACATGATGTTCGACTTTGTGGGGTCGGTCATGCGCTCAATGTGGCCCATCAGAGTGCTGTTTGACAGGCCAGCGCCAGGTGTGCCGGTGTAGACGAAGTTGGCGAACTGGCGCGATATGCCGCCCATGATCTCCACCATCTTGTCACCAGTGTCAGTGCTGCGTGACCGAGCGATTGCCAGCAACTCGCCAACGCCCTGCATGAATGGCAGGTTTCCAATGTACTCGCCAACGCCAACCATTCCGGCCATTGCCATGTTGGTGAACTCGTCGCGCTCTGGGTGGCGGTCAAACTTGGCCGCATCAGCCATGTCAGCGCCCATTGCAAAAACCATCGATACAGGGTCAAACCTTGCAAATGACACATAGACCTTGTCCGGGCCAACGCCAACCTTGGTGATATTCTGAAGTGCGGCGATGTTTTTCTCGGAGATTTCCCCGCGGTCGAAGACCAGCGAATACGGTTGCCAGCCCAATGCTTCCAGCGCTTTTCTATCCTCTGTCTGTGACGGCCCTGATCCTGTGAGCCTGTTGTCCAGGGAAAGCCACGCCGCTCCGGTGACGGCGCTACCGCCCATAGCCAAGCGCGCAATGGCCGCATCGCGCTGTTTGCCGCCCTGCTCCCACATGTTATAGAAGCGTGGACTCAGCATGTTCAAAACAGGGATGTAGCTTGATCCTTCAATGAACAGGTTGGTCACAGTCTTTGAGAACGGCACGAACACCTTGGCCGGGGCCAGGTTCAGAATCTGATTTGACCACCAGTATGTCTCGCCCAGCGCGCCTTGCTTGTCAATCTTTTCTTGCAGCGTAACCATGTTCCGCATGCCTTCAATTGACTCTTGAATCTGCGCTGGACGCTCGGTCAGGAACTGAGCAAGCTTTGCATCGATCTCGGTTCTTGCTGCGTCAGGTGTCAAGCCAGCAGCGACAAGCCTATCGTATTCGGTGTTTGCAAAGCGCCATGCCTCTTGATGCAGCTGATACCTTGCGACGATCGCTCCAACCAGTTCATCGCCAGCCTTCAGCCCGCGAAATGAGATGTCATGCACAAGCCCGAGGCCGTCAATCGCCTTGCCAATGAATGAGTCGGTCAGATCAGGAGTGCGCCACACTTCTTTGCCAAACAGCCGCAGAGGCGTGTCTGACAGGTTTTCTGCTGACAGTGGATTGGCAACGGCCTTGCCTGAGTCTGTGAACTTAGAATCACCGCCGCGCCGCATGGCATCGACAGCAAGTTCCCAGCCGTCAAGGAATCCGTTCTTGACCCCGGTCAATCCAGCCAAGACATCAGACAGGTGATAGCGCTCTGCTTCCGCGCCAGGCACAAGCTGCCTTGCAAGACCGAGGCCAGATGCAAGCGTCCGCTCTATCGGAGCCATCGCGCCAAACACCGCAGTGCCGACAATGTTGTAGGCATGCGTAACGGGATCATTGAGCAAGTTACTCTGGTAAACATGGAACCAGACATCGCGCATTTTTGCGCCAAGGCCAGCCTCAAGCAGCCTGTTCTTGCCAGCGCGGTTCGGAGACTCAAGGTAGTCAACGGCCAACTGGTACAGCACGGAGTCGGATTGCTGCGCGCCAAGTTCATCAAGCGCTTTCCTGGTGGCAGTTGCATCAAGCCCAGGTCCAGCGTCCTGAACGCGCTTGAACACATTCAGTGACCGAGCGACATCTGTCTGCATGCCTTTCAACTGCTTGACCAAGATGTCATGCTGGGCAAGGCGCATCCGCAAGTCCAACTTTCCTACATCGCTCAGAGTGCCAGTTGCCATCTTCTCCATCAGATCATCAAGCACCTTCGCGCTTTCATCATGCGCGAATACGGCTCCAGCAATCTGCTTTGCAAGCTGGCTGCTGCCAACGGTGACCTCCAGGCTTTCACCGGCCAGCGTCCTCTTGAGGAATGACTCAGGTACGCCAGCGTTGATCGCCTGCATGTAGATGCTACGCAGCGACATTGTCGGCTCTTGCTGCGCGGCCCTGGTTCCGGCTGCGTTGATGGTCGCGGCGAGTCCGTCATTGTCAGTCCACATGCTGGAGATCGGAACCTCTGGCGGTCTTGCCTGCGGCTCTCCTTCAGCGATCCTGGTGTCAATGTCCAGCATCCGCTCACGCTCTTGCACAACCGCGTTGACATCGGTGATGTCTACAGGCCGAGTCGGCTGAACAGTCACAGTCTTGGCCTGCGTGGCCGTAGGAGCAGCTGCTGCGACTGGTGCTGCCGCAGGCGGGGCAATCGGATCAGGGCGGGTAATGACAGGCTCTTTCGCAGCCCGAGCGCCCTTTTTCGTCAGCGGGGAGAGAACCCTGCCGACAGAGCCGACAAGACCAGCAACCTGGATTGGCTCTTCTTGCGGATCATCTTGCGGTGCAGCAAGATTCTCCATGTCAGGCGTACTGGGAATGGTAGTCGGAATCTTGTCTACATCCGCGCTGACAGTCATGCTGTCAAGGCGCTGTTCAATCGGTTGAATTGCCATCGTTATTGTCCAGAAGTGAGGGCGCGCTTTGCTGATCGCGCAGCAGATTTCGCCACTTTACCCGCTGCCGGTGACAGCGCTAAATTCAAAGGGTCAAGCGCCACATTGGCCGCGGTAGCCGCCAGCGGAGAGCCGGTCATTTCCAGCACCTTGTCACCAACCCACTCTGCCGGGATGCCGAGCAGCTGCAATGACTGTGCAAGCGCTTCAGCCTGCCTCTGGCCTTCTGGAGTCCTGGGGATATAGGTGAATGCCTGCATCAGGTCTTCAATCGCTGCTACGGCTTTATTTGGGTCTTGCGTGGCAATCAGCTTGGCAATGCCGCCCAGGCCAGCAGGCAATGCGCCAGCAAGCGCGCTGCCAACGGTCATGGTGGCTTCAGCCGCGGCTTCCCCAACTTTGGGCCGATTGGCCTGTTTTCCGAACATTGGAGACACGCCATAGCCAGCCGCGCCAGCATCGGTCATGGTTTGCGCCGGAGCCTCGGCCAGCAGCATAGGCTCTTGCTGAACAGCCGGATACTCGCGCTCCAGCATACGGTTGATGTAGAGTTCGTTGAAATCCATTATTCAGCATCCCGCTGTTTTCGCAAAGTTTCTATTGATTTATAAGTCTCTTTAATTGCATTTGCTTCTTCTAATTGCAGGTTTAATTGCGTTCTACGACTCGCTATATCAAAAGGGTCTGTTTCTTCAGAAAATGTAACGCTAGTTCTTTTGCCATAACTTCTGTTAAGACCATCAAGCAACGCATTGATCTGCGTTGTTTTTGCGGAAGTTGTTCTTTCCTTAATGATTTGTGCGGCAATAGATTTCCGAGAAGGCAAAGGGTTCTTGATCGGGTCTTCTTTGTTTTTCTCTAGCGCTTCATTCCAGCGCCGTTCAACTTTCATTGTCATTGCCGAATATGCCTCGGCAGACTTTTGAGAAATGTTGAATTGACCAGGGACGATCTTTGCCTCATTACGCAGTGTTCGATCAACATCACGCTCATCCTCATTGTTTCTAGCAATGAAGAACGGGAACATGCTTGTTGATACGGCTTTCATGCCAATACCTAGTTCAGCCGCTCTAGCAATCATTGCCTCTGGAGTTTGAATCCTTCCAGACAGCATCTCTGTTTTCAGAACAATCTCTCCGCGAGGGTTTGCAACCTCTGTTGTTAGCACTGAGGTACGCTCGTTAGGAAGCTTAAATACAGTCTCTACTGAAATAACTTTGGGACTGCGTCTAGAGATGGTGTCTAGTAGGCGTAAAGAAGCAGCAGAGCCTGTCTTAAAGTAATCTGCCATTGCAGTTGCAGCAGCGAGTGTGTCTTGATACTCAATTTCTTTAGTGGCCTTTTCGTTGACATCCCAACGCTGCCCAGCAACCGTACGAAGGTTGCTGCGTACTTTTGCTTGATCCTCAAAGTTCATTGTGGACCATAGCGATGTCATCTTCCCGGCATCATTCTTATCAAGCTTTGACACAGCGGTCAGCGGGTCAGCAGAGAAGTCTGTGCTGGTGACATACTTTGACACGGCATCGACGCGAAGCTTGGCAACGCCTTCTTCAAACTTCGCCATTGTTGAATTTATGAATCCCGCATCAGCAGTCGGAATCAGTGATTTCAAAAGAGCATTTCTATATACAGAAATTTGCCCTTTTTGAGCATTGATATCCGGCTCTGTTTCATACAGCTTGGATACAAACTCAAGTGTCACTGGAACAGAGTCAGCAAGGTTTGACTTGATCGCTGCATTCTGTACACTCAGAACCTTGTCATAGGCGCTTTTTAGAACCGTGTTGCCAGCAGCAGCCATTGACGCACGGAAGCGAACAGATTCCTCTGGATCAATCCCGGCAAGCAGCTTTGCAAAGCCGTCAATCGGTCCGTTGATCTGCGTCCTGATCTCTTGAATATCTAGCAGCCTGCCAGCATCAACTTCTGCGGCAGTCTTTGCCATTCTGCCTCTGGCATCATTTTCAAGTTCCATCCGCAGCTGCGCTGATTGCGCTTGTAATGCAGCTTCGCCGTAAATGGTTCCGCGTTTACCAAACAGTTCAGATGGCTTTTTGCCAGTTCCTAGCGCAACTTCTATCTGCTGTTTAGTGACAGGATTCTCAGCGCCATATTGCAGACCCTGACGCTTTGCTTCCTCGCCAGCTTCCTTGAAAGCAAACTGCGATATACGGTCTAGACTCTGTTGCAGACCTTGCGATTGACGAATGCTTTCTTGTAGAGCGACAGGCTCTACCGTAGGCAGTCCAGGCAGTTGCGCTAGACCAAGACCTACAGGGTTGTAGCGTTGAAGTTCAGCCATGCTACATATCTTCCCAAACAGTTCTATACGGTTGTTGAGATGGACCGCCAAGTTTGTTATAGCTGAATGCAGCCATGCCAAGCTTTCCGGCGGCATTCATCCAGCCAGACTCAACAGCCGTATCTGCCGCTTGCGCGTACTGATCTGCTTTCAACTCGCCAAGCTTTGCAGCCACAAGGCCCATGCGCCTAGTAGAGCCAGCGCCCTCTGTAGCAAACCCATACTCACGGCCACCTGTCTTTTCGCTGGTGGTGGCTATCAGTGCAGCAGAACCCTCAAACGGCATCACGCCGCCAGCAGCAGCCCGTGCCGCAACCGCAGCATTGGCAGTGTTGATCCGGCGCAAGATGGCCGTCCCTTGCTGTTCGTACTGTATTGCTCTGCGCTC
>Ga0209353_10000607_pt1 | contig 21747 bp, 35 predicted proteins | sample LauGreSpBDMM15SD_2_FD_187561 | JGI IMG/M metagenome (GOLD analysis project Ga0209353, IMG submission 187561) | Freshwater lake microbial communities from Lake Michigan, USA - Sp13.BD.MM15.SD (SPAdes) (version 2) | ecosystem: Environmental > Aquatic > Freshwater > Lake | place: Lake Michigan...
GGTAAGGGAAATAAGGATATCCACACTAAAAAAATGGGTTCAACCCCTAATTATTCTTATGATCCTAGATCTATCCCCGAAAACTGGGGTTCCTCTAATACTCTTCCTACCGATAAAAAGAAGAAGGGGAAATAACGGATGGAGACGGGGAAATATATAAATAATTAATAGATAAGAATATGTATAATTTAGACAAAAAACAGAAAATGATAAGTAAAGAAGAAGCAAAAGACTTGTTGATCAAAGTATTATATTCTCAAGTAATGGACTTAACAATGATGTCCAAAATAGAATTAGGCGATGATGTGATTGCTGAGATTAGAAGACTTAAAGAGATTATCAATTCTCCATCTTAATTATGAATAATGTTGATTTAATATCGGAAGGGTTATGGGACCATTATAGTGGCTTACCAAACCCATCATGGTATAGATACAAAAAAGAATTAGCCAATGAGGAGAAAGATACGGAAGATATTATTGATTTTGGAAATATTAACGGAGAGATTCAAACGCAAGAGAAAAAGTATATAGGATTTGTAAAGACATCTTTGATTCCAACGTATGATCAAAATCTTAGGGTATATTTATTTGATGACGTCCCCGAATTTTTACCATCATATTCACCCATTGAAATGGTAGAAGCTGGTGTGTTTGGTGGTAACTATTTTGGAAATATAGAAGTAAAACAGAATTGGGTAGAATATGTTCCCCAAGAATTCTTAGATGAGTGCAATACTAGTAAATTGATTAGTCCACAATATAATAAAAGACTAAACAAGTATGGGGTTGCTTGCGGAATGGATTATCAAGGTTGGATAGATTCAGGAGGGATTAAAGAACAAGACCCATATGGATGGTTTAATTGGTATATAAATTTTTATTACGGTAGAAGATCACTAGACGACGATAGACAAATATCTAGATGGAGATCTTTCGTTGGCAGACACTCGGGAATGTTGAAATCGATATGTTTAAAGAAAAAAACCCCAGTATCCGACGAGTCAATAAGTCCTAAAACAAGACAAGGACTATTACATTGGTCGTATGTTATTAACTAAAATAAATAAAATGAAAAAAACAAGAGTAATATTAGCTTTAAAAGCTCAGGCATTAGCAGACAAGGAAAAGGCTTTAATGTCCTTAGATCTATTACAAAATCAAGCAGTTGGTATCGGAGACCATACGGCAAATGATTTTCTTAAAGATGCAACAGAATCATTACAACTTTTAGCCGAAGCTGAAGATAGATTAGAGATGATTGAAAAATATTTCGGTAATGAATAGTCTAGATAGAAAATACATCAAAATCGAAAAATAAACTTATGAAAAACTTAAAATTAATACTATGACAAAAGAACAAATTCCTGCAGGTTGGCAAGGTGGCTTTCCCTCTGAGGATCAAAAGCAAATGCTATATCCAACTGAAGATTTATCTTCATTACCTATGTTAGGTAATATGGACAACATCAATTTTTTACAAAGACAATTAGGTGTTGAATGGCCAATGTTTAGTTGGGAAACCCTAAAAGGGGAAAAAGACCCAAAGCGTTGTTTTGTACAATTTGCTCCTTATATTTCTAGAATAGGGTATACCAATCGAGGTAGAATTTATTCTATAATCTGTCCTCAACAGGGGATGTGGATCGGAGATGAACTTTGTATAAATGTTGAAATAACAGTTACTGGACAACGGGGTTGGGTTAATGAAAACACAAAAGAATTAGCTGCAGATATGACTGTCGAGGCAAAAATTTGGTTAACGCCAAGCGAGCATCAAGGCAATCTAGTAAAAGCAATTTGGCCATTATTAAAACACAGTGCTCGTAAATATCCTATCGACAAAGAAAATTCTATTCGTGTTCAAACATGTCTGCCAGGAAATCCTAAACAACCTATATTTCAACTTGGAAAAGGTTTATCCACCAGATATAAAAATCCACAATTTGCTATGCATGAAGAAGCATTTACAACAGGGCATATTGATGTAGAAATAGGAGGAATAATACCTACAAATGATCACAAATTAGATCATTTTAATCAACACTTTTTAGACATTTTTAACTTAACTTCGGGTAATATGCTACAAAAAGGTAATGTGCTATCATGGAATTTATGGTTTAATTCACCTGAATTAGTTTCAGTACCTGAATGGAAAAATCATGCTGAGTATTGGCGTTCTTCTATAGACGCACATCATGGTTCGCCAGGTGGTGAAGGAACAAGCCCAAGATATTTTGATGGCACAACATTTAACACTAAAACATTTGCCGTTAAAGAGATAATTAAAGAACTTATGAACAAACTTAAATAATATGAAAAAAGAAGAAATAATATACAACGTAAATTTAACTAATGCTGCTTACTCTAAGTCAGCTGAGATTGATTGGAAAGGTTTAGGAATTAAAAAATTAACTTGGCTGAATGATAGTAAAACCGACACACAAGGTTTTACAGCACTAAGCGGTGATACTCTTTATATTGTTTGGCGAGGCAGTTCTTCACCAAAAGATTTCTTAGAAGATGCTCAAGTTAAAAAAGTAAACTTTGTGGAACCGGGTGAAAAAGTTCACAGTGGTTTTTATACAGCTTTTAGTTCTATTAAAGAAGATTTGTATAGTTCTATTAATTATGTAGTTTCTAATAACTTAGATAAAATAAAATCGGTTGTTATTTGTGGACATAGTTTAGGAGCAGCTCTTACAGTTATATCATCTTATATGATTTGTAAAGATTTTCCACAGATTTCTCACTTAGTTAAAAATGTAACTATTGGCTGTCCAAGAGTTGGTAATTCAACATTCAAAGATAACTATAATAAATTAGTTCCTAAGAGTATTAGAATAGTTAATGATAAAGATTTAGTTACGAGAATACCTAAAATTGGGTATACTCATATAAATGAAGGTATCACACTTAATAAAAACGGAGAAGTAATAACTTATTCCTCACTTAATCCTTGTAGACACTTTGTTGAATTATTCATATCAGATTTCAGTGGTGAAGCTATTAAGGACCACATGGTTGATAACTACCTAAAGGCCCTAGACAAATGGGACGGAATAAATAATTAAAATTCAATAAACTTATGAAAAATGGATTAGATAAACAATACACCGATCTATTACAGAATATTCTTGGCAACGGGGTTACAAAATCGGATCGTACCGGCACAGGTACTAAATCAATTTTCGGTTACACAATCCGTCATAATATGAAGGATGGATTTCCATTATTGACTACTAAGAAAATGCCATTTAAAACGATTGTGACTGAGCTCTTGTGGTTTTTAAAAGGGGATACAAACATCAAGTATTTGGTTGACAATAATTGTCATATTTGGGATGGTGACGCATACAAAAGGTTTACTTATTATACTGACGAGGAAACTTCAATGGAAAGATTTATTGAGTTAATAAAAACAGATGATGAGTTTGCTAAGAAGTGGGGCGACCTCGGGCCCGTGTATGGAAAACAATGGAGAAGTTGGGAAGGATTGAATTCTAATACCGACCAAATTGCAAACCTAATATACAGACTCAAAACAAATCCAGACTCAAGACGATTAATGGTTTCAAGCTGGAATGTTGGTGAATTAGACCAAATGGTACTTCCACCTTGTCATTATGGATTTCAAGTTTATACCCGTGAATTATTGTTTGATGAACGTTGGGATTTATTTAGTGATAAACCATATGACGGTAATGCATTGGGTAAAGTTAATACATTAGATTATTTAGATGATAAAAACATACCAACTAGAGCAATCTCTTTGATGTTTAATATCAGAAGTAGCGATGTTCCATTAGGGCTTCCATTCAACATAGCGTCTTATGGATTGTTATTAGAAATTATTGCTAAAGAGGTTAATATGGTTCCTGATGATCTGATTGGCAACTTGGGGGATTGTCACATCTATCTTAACCAAATAGATGGGGTTAAAGAACAAATTGGTAGAGAACCGTTTGAATTACCTAAATTGAATATGCAATCCACAATAGGGATATATGATTTTTTTGAATATCTGAATATCGCGAAGCCATCTGATTTTGTTATTGAAAATTACCAATCCCATCCTCCTATAAAGATTCCGCTTTCTAATTAATTTTTATAAATATTATTAAGCATTTAAAAATATATTAAAATTACAGAACACCTAACAATTAAAATTTATTAAAAATTATGATAGAAAAAACGAAACCAGCATCAGGATTTACTGATATATTCTTATCCAAACTCAAAGAGCAATCATTTGTTATTATGCTTATGTTAGGCGTAATATACTATCAGCATAGACTGATGGAAGAGCGGGTAGCTTTTTGGATGCAGGAACATGATAAAAAAGAACTGTATATCCAGCAACTAACCAAAGAAGATAGGGAAACCATGCAAGACCGTATTAAGTATCTACAGGATCAACAAGACAAGTATACTCAAGATGCAATAGATGAGTTAAAATAATAATATGAGAACTTATAATCTAGAAGATCTAGGATTTAGTGGATCCTTATTTAACTTTAGTGGCACCGATACATGGGTTAGTAAAGACATTATAGCGTAATCGTAAAAACAATTTTATTAAGCTAAATATGAAAAATCTAGTAACGATTGTAATCCCCTGCAAAAACGAAAAAAATGTTATATTAAAAACACTTGATCTTTTAAATTATCAGGCTGATATACATCGGGTAAAAGTAATTATGTGCGATGCATCAAATGATGGTATAACAAAACCAGATTTACTCGAAAGGATAGAACGTAATTCAGATTTATTTGATTTACATTTAATGGAAGGAGGACTACCTGCGATAGCAAGAAACAATGGATTTAAAATTGTGAAAACCCCTTATGTTTTATTTATGGATGCCGATGTATTTTTATTAGACCCAAAAACAATTAAAAGATCCTTATTATTAGCTGTAAAAAAAGATCTAGATTTGACTACGGTTAAATTTAGGAGTGATAATGGAAAATATAATTACGTATATAAATCTTTTGATATCATACAACTTCTATCAAAATGGTCAACCCCATTCTGTCTAGGCGGATACATGTTAATCAAGAGTGATACATTTAGATCTCTAGGTGGTTTTGATGAAGAAATTAAAATTGCAGAGGATTATCAGCTATCTAAAAGAATTAGTCCGAATAAATTCGGTAGAATTAATAATGTTGTGTTTACTCCTCCCCGCAGATTTGAAAATAAAGGGGTAACCTATATGTTAAAATTAATGATTGGATCTTTTTTCAATCACAGGAATAAAGCATGGTTTACTGAAGATAAAAATTATTGGAAATGAAAATAAAAAGGAGGAAACAAAATCCGCTAAAAAAACAAATTGATGTGTATGGAGCAATTACTACACCTTTAGAATTAATAAGGGAAACAATAATAAACTTTATGTGGGGACTTATGGGTAATTCGATAGTTGTTTTTATGACAAACCAAATTGATGTTATGGTATTTTTAAATTTTGTATCGTATTATTTATTAATATCATATATTGTAAATCGTGATAAATACACAACAAGGCTAGGCAGATTTATTATTTTACCGGGCTCTGCTGCTATGGGTGCGTTTACTGGGTATAAATTAGCAAATTATATTTCTTTAATTATATAAATAAAATTACCAAAAAATGAAAGTAAAAGCATTGTTCATCTCAGATGTACATTTAGGAAGCAAAGGAAGCAAAGCTTCAGCATTATTAGAAATGCTAAAACAATATGAACCAGAATATCTTTTTATAGTAGGGGATTTTATTGATGGGTGGTTATTGAAAAAAAGACACTATTGGACCCAGGATTTTACAAATTTAATTCGTAAAATATTTTCTTATTCTAAAAAAGGAACACAGGTAATTTATATTACTGGGAATCATGATGATTTTTTAAGGCATTATTCACCTATTGCTTTGGGTACAAGAATAAAGATAGTAAATGATTATGTGTGGAAGGGATATTACATAACACATGGTGATTTATATGACGGGATAGTATCTATGAAATGGCTAGGGGTTTTAGGGTCAATAGGATATGAAATGGCTATAGGTATAGATCATTTCCTAAAGAAACTAGGGCACAAGAAATCTTTAAGTAAATACTTAAAAAATAAAGTTAAAAATGCAATTAAATTTATTACTGATTTTGAAAACCAATTAGTTTACCAAGCTAAAGAAAGAGGATGTAAAGGTGTAATCGCTGGACATATACATACCCCAGCAGATAAGATCATAAAAGATATACATTATCTAAATTGCGGGGACTGGATTGAAAATAATAGCTACATAATCTATGATAATGATAAATTTGAGTTGAAACAATTAAATTAAATGGAAAATACTTCCAATCTTTTAAAAGTAAATCTTCTTGAAACCAGAAACTAAAGCAAATTTTAATAATATAAAACATAAATATAAATAATGAATTTTTCAAATACCGCTTTTAAAATAAGTAATTCAAATTCTACAGGATCTTTATTTTACCTTTATGTAAAAATGAGAACAAATAAATATGGATTCGGAACATTTGAATTGGAAACCAAACAAAAAAATTATGAATTAGAAAGCTATAGGGTTTCTTCTAATTTACACCGAGAAATATCTTCGGATTTAAATTTTCTACACGGAATAGATATGAATGAAATGATGGTATCTACTTTAGAAAATGAGGTTAAATTAGAAAATCAAAGGCTTCTTCTTTCTAAATACTATTTTCTTTCTGATATTACTAGGGATAACGAATTGAGAAAATCTATATGGAATAGATTTCTACTTCGATTTATTCCGGAATCTTATTTTTCTTTCCATTTTGAATATTGTAATGAAATTATCAAGAAAATACTATTAAAATCCAATTATATAGATCGCAAAACAAGGAACGGGGATGGAAATTTTATAGTTTGTCCCCCTAAATATTCAACATATATTATGGAATCTGATTCTTTCGTTTACAAACAAACGAAAGAAGTTTCCGAGCCAGGTCATATTGATTTCATAGGAACTTTAGGTGATAGAATACAGGTATTTGTAGATAGAAATAGTCAATACACAGAGGATAGAATTATTATAGGTAAAACAACTAAGGATCAGAAATCTGGTGTTTATTTTATACAAGGGGATAAATCTACTGAAGAATTTACAGATACATCAGGGGATAAAAAAATAACGCTTACCTATCGTCAATGTATTATTAGTACAGAAGGAGCTGAAAATTCATTTGATGTCATAAGGGTTAGCGATTCAAAAAGACCTTTCTGGAAAAAATTACTTTTCATTAAATAGGAATATGATAAGAAAAATACTGCACAAATGGAGATTTTTTATGCTAAGGGATATCCTAAATAAATTAAGATGAACAAAATAAAATCTTTATTTTCATTTTTGAATTTTATCCAAGAAGAGAAAATAAAAGCAATGTCAAATTCTTATAGGGGATGGTTTTAAATATGAAAATAAATACACACTGGAATATAGTTTCTAGACACACAGATCCTGATACAGGGGAAAAGAGAGAAACGATAATGGCTTTTAGCCTATCCGAATCATATTCAAAATTAATATGTGAACTTCTTAGGGGTTCTGATGATGAACCTAATAGAGATTATTTTTATTATAAAGTAGAAAGTAAATAAAATCCCAAATTTTTTAATCATTGATATCTCTAATAGAAAAAATACTCGAAGAAAGGATCCTTGTACTGGATGGAGCTATGGGAACAATGATCCAAAGACATGATCTAACAGAAGAAGATTTTAGAAAAGGAAGATTCGAATCTCACGAAAGTTCGCTAAAAGGTAATAATGACATATTATCTCTAACCCGTCCTGATATAATAAAAGAAATACATTGTAAGTATTTAGAAGCTGGTGCAGATATAATAGAAACCAATACTTTTTCTAGCACATCCATATCCCAATCAGATTATGGTCTAGAAGAAATTGTATATGATTTGAATTATAGATCTGCAATAATTGCTAAAGAAGCAGCGGAGGAATTTACAAAGAAAACCCCGGATAAACCTAGATTTGTAGCAGGATCAATTGGACCTACTAATAGAACTACTTCCATCTCACCGGGCGTAAACGATCCTGGATTCAGATCGATATCCTTTGACCAATTAGTTGAATCTTATAGAGAACAAATTACGGCTCTTATAGAAGGAGGGGTTGATATTCTTTTGGTGGAAACAATATTTGATACATTGAATGCAAAAGCTGCTTTATATGCAATTGATGAAGTATTAGAAGAAAAAAATATACATCTACCTATTATGATTTCTGGAACAATTACGGATCAGAGTGGAAGAACATTAACTGGGCAGACAACAGAAGCATTTCTAATATCATTATCACATATTCCAATAATGAGCATTGGTTTAAATTGTGCTCTTGGAGCAAATTTAATGCGTCCTTACCTTCAAATACTTAGTCAAAAAGCTAAATTTGGTGTAAGTGCACATCCTAATGCAGGATTACCAAACGAATTTGGGAAATACGACGAAACTCCAGAAATGATGGCTTCTCAAATTGAAGAATTTTTAAAAGAGGGGTTAATTAATATAATTGGAGGGTGTTGCGGAACAACCCCAGATCACATCAGAGAAATATCAAACTTAACAAAAAAATATTCTCCTAGAAAATGGAAGAAACTTTAAAACTATCAGGTTTAGAACCTCTTGTCGTCACAAAAGAATCTAATTTTATAAACATAGGGGAAAGAACCAATGTTACGGGATCTAAAGCTTTCCTACGTCTTATAAAAGAAGGGGATTTTGAAGCTGCATTATCTGTTGCAAAAGAACAGGTAGAGGGGGGAGCTCAGATTATTGACATTAATATGGACGAAGGAATGATTGATGGTAAAGAATCCATGATTAAATTTCTAAATCTAATAGCATCAGAACCTGATATTTCTAGAGTTCCTATTATGATTGATAGCTCAAAATGGGAAATTATAGAAGCAGGTCTAAAATGTATACAGGGGAAAGGGGTAGTCAATTCAATCTCTCTTAAAGAGGGAGAAGAAAATTTTATAAGACAGGCAAAAACGATTAAAAGATTTGGTGCTGCTGTCATAGTAATGGCTTTTGATGAGGATGGACAAGCAGATTCTTACGAAAGAAGGATTGAAATATGCAAAAGATCTTACGATACATTAACGAAAAAAGTTAATTTCCCTAAAGAGGATATTATTTTTGATCCTAATATCTTTCCTGTCGCAACGGGGATGGAAGAGCATAATAATAATGCAATAGATTTCTTTAGAGCAACTAAATGGATCAAAGATAATCTTCCGGGTGCACATGTTAGCGGAGGTGTTTCTAATGTTTCTTTTTCTTTTAGGGGAAATGATAAAGTTAGGGAAGCTATGCATTCAGCTTTTCTTTACCATGCTATCCAAAATGGTATGGATATGGGAATAGTTAATCCCAGCATGCTAGGGGTATATTCAGAAATTGATCCTATATTATTAAACCACGTAGAGGATGTACTTTTCAATAGAAGAGAAGATGCAACAGAAAGGCTATTGATTCTTTCCGAAACCGTTAAAGGAGGGGTTCACAGAAAAGAATTAGATTTATCATGGAGAAATAACACGGTCCAAAACAGGCTTTCCCATTCGTTAGTTAAAGGAATAGTTGATTATATCGAAGAAGATGTAGAAGAATGTAGAAAGCTATATGATAGACCAATACAGGTAATAGAAGGACCTTTGATGGACGGTATGAATGTAGTTGGTGATTTATTCGGAAGCGGAAAGATGTTTTTACCCCAGGTAGTAAAATCTGCACGGGTTATGAAAAAAGCAGTCGGGTATCTTCTTCCTTTTATAGAAGAGGAAAAAGGAGGTATATCTTCTTATTCTGGAAAAATCTTAATGGCTACTGTAAAAGGTGATGTTCATGATATTGGAAAAAATATTGTTGGTGTTGTTCTTGGGTGTAATAACTATGAGATAATAGATCTAGGGGTAATGGTTCCTGCCGAAAAAATCATAGAAGCTGCAATTAAAGAAAATGTGGATGCTATAGGTCTCAGCGGATTGATAACCCCTTCTCTAGACGAAATGGTCTATATAGCTAAAGAAATGGAAAGAAGAGGTCTTGATATTCCTTTGCTAATAGGCGGAGCAACAACCTCTAAGGTCCACACTGCGGTAAAGATGGAGGAAATCTATACCAGGGGTCAAGTAGTTCATGTATTGGATGCTTCTAGATCGGTAACTGTTGTTGAGAGTTTATTAGGAAAGAAGAAAGATAATTTCATAAAAGAAATAAAATTAGAGTACGAAAGAATTAGAACGCATCATAAAAAACACAGAGCAAATAAAGAATTATTGTCTATAGAAGATGCTAAAAAAAATAAATTAAAATTAGATTTCGATCAAAAATCTATATCTTGTCCCCAGTTTCTAGGGGTAAAAGTTATGAAAGATCTAGATATAAGAGAAATTAGCAAATTTATTGATTGGACACCATTCTTTCAAACCTGGGATCTTCATGGCAAATACCCAAGGATTCTCTCAGATGAGATAGTAGGAGAAGCGGCTGAAAGATTATTTGAAGATGCCCAAAAAATGTTATCCCTAATAATAGAAGAGAAATGGATAGAAGCTAGAGCTATATTTGGGTTATTTCCTTGCAATTCGGTAGGGGAAGATATTGAAATTTATGATCCAAAAGATTTTAATAAGATTATCGGAATCCAGCATTGTCTAAGGCAACAAACTAAAAAGGTAGAAGGACAACCTAATGTATCTCTTTCTGATTTTATATCCCCTAAAGAATCGGGTGTACTTGATTATATTGGTGCTTTTGCAGTATCTTCTGGATTTAATATCGAAGAAAAAATAAAAGAGTTTGAAGATGATCAGGACGATTATAATTCTATAATGCTTAAAGCTATAGCAGATAGACTTGCGGAAGCTCTTGCTGAATACTTGCATAGAGAGGTAAGGTCTAAGCATTGGGGATATTCGGAATATGAAATTCTTTCTAATGAAGATTTGATTAAAGAAAAATACAGGGGGATTCGACCTGCTCCAGGATATCCTGCATGTCCAAGCCATCTAGAAAAAATAGATCTTTTTAATTTGCTTAAAGTTAATGAATTGATAGGGATTTCCCTAACAGAAAACCTAGCAATGTTTCCAGCATCTTCCGTTAGTGGATGGTATTTTGGACACCCAGATTCTAAATATTTTGGTCTTGGTAAAATATTAGAAGATCAGGTTATAGATTATTCAAACCGGAAAAATATTACATTAGAAGAAGGTAAAAAATGTCTTTCCCCTAACATCAACTAATTTTTTTATACGGAAAAAAACTTATATTTATGGAAATACTAAATCTTATAACTTTGTCTTGATCCCAAAAAGTTTCGAAGGGATTAAACAATCCGGGATTAAAGAAAAATATTAAAATACTTAAAATGAAATACGAAACTTTTCTAAAAGCTATTACAGAATACCGTAAAGGCCTTGATATGGTCTCAGATCTTTATTCTATAGGGTTTGATTTTATGGAAGGAAAATATAAAATTTCTGAAATTTTTAATTCTCAATTTGATTGCTTAATGGAATCTCATTATAATGAGCAGGGGGTAGATTGGGTTAATTGGTTTATTTTTGAAAATGATTTTGGAGAAAAAGATTGGTCCAAATACAAAACAATAAATAAAAAACCTGAGGATATTTTTAAATCCATAAATGGAGGGAAAGAAGATATCCATGGGGCTCAAGATGAAGATGGTAATCCTATCTTTTATTCTATAAAATCGACATGGGAATATTTAGAAAAACATAATAAATTAAAATGAGACTAGTAACACCAAGAATTCAAATAGTAGACGATTTGAAAGAATGTATAGGAAAAATTGTTTCCACTAATATATCACCTACTCTAAGAGCTAGATTAATTCATTTTAATAGGGATTTAAGTACATTTGAGGTTACCGAAGCAGAAGAAGGGGGGCCAATTAAATATAACACTGCAGTAGGACAAACTTTTCAAATGCCAACCCAAATGGTGGTAACGATGAAATTTTTGGAAAATGATTAAAAAAATATTTTTTTTTAGAGGTTATATTTATGTTTTTATACTCAGGCATTATTGGGACAAAGAAGAAATGAGTGAAAGACCTTGGTCTACCGAATTTAACAAATTTCATCTAGGAATGGTCTTTAGTAAATTTCCTAAAAGAGAGAAATCTAAAAATGGATTTTTCATAAATAGTTATTTGATAGGTATAAACCTATTAATAATTAAATCGTGGGTAGTAATCAGTTTACCCAATTTTTTCAAGAAATGACAAAGGAGGAAAGTAATAAAAATAATATAAATAATAAAATAAAATGGGAACTAATTACCACAGAATACCAACAGCCAAAGAAGTTGAGAATAGAAAAAATAAACTTCTTTCGGATATCAGAAAAATAGATTTAAGTCCTGGTTCTATAGAAAGAGGGTTTAGGGTTCCTCAAGATGATACCTGGGATCATCTTTCCCCTTGGGATGATTTTACTCAGGAAACATCTATTCACCTAGGAAAGAGATCGGCGGGATGGAAATTTTGCTGGAATTTTCACAATAATAAATTTTATTCTAATAAAGAAGAGCTTTTAGAATTCATAAGAAGAGGAAGAGTAGTTAATGAATATGGGGAAGAACAAGAGGTAGAGGAATTTATCGAAATGGCTCTCGAATGGGGACAGCCAGATGGTTGGGTTCATGATGAAAACTATGAAAATGAGCAAAGTAAAACGGGTGGTCATATTTGGGGTCCAAAGTACTATGACCTAATTATTGACGGATTAAGAGTTTCGAATTCAACAGATTTTTCATAATGTGTACAGTAAGATTCATAGCGGATTTACATTTTGGTCATGTTAGCATGTCAGTTAAACGTGGATTTGCTACGATAGAGGAACATGATGAACACATAATTTCTAAATGGAATAATACTGTTCGTAAAAGAGACATTACTTATATTTTAGGTGATATAACTATGCAAAAGGCAGAGTATGTCATTTTAAATCGGCTTAATGGTGTAAAATATGTGGTTCTAGGAAATCACGATAAACTGGTTCATACCCGAAAATTACTCGAATATGTTGATTCAGTTGCAGGCATGATGAAATATAAAGGTGTTATGTTGACACATTGCCCAATTCACCCAATGGAACTTGAGTATAGCTTCAATAAAAACATACATGGCCACATTCATGAAAAAGTAGTAATGAAAATGGTTGATGGACGGGAAGAAGTAGATGACCGATACCGATGTGTGTCCTGTGAGCAAGTTGATTACACTCCAAAGACATTGGACGAATTAGGTATAGATAGATTATTATAAGAAATCGGGGATATTCCCGAAACCATTTTATAAATTGAGAGAGTTATGAAAGTAAAATTCACCAACCCATTAGTATTCCGTCCAGGTTTCGATGACAACCCGGTTATTAACAACTTCTTTAAAGGCGATAAGATCCTTTTTGGTCGAGTTAAACAAGTTGTTGATGGATACTTCCTAGAAGTTGAATGTATCAATGAAATGGGCAAACCGGTTAAGTACATGGTCAATCCCAATTCGGATTACAATTTCAGATTCATTCCGAACGAGGAAGCTGATAACAAATTCCAGGAAGCATTAAATGCTCTAGTCGATGAAATGGATGCCTTGGAAAAAAAGTTCAAAAGAAGTTGCTAAAAGATTAAGATCACAACTGATCTTAAATTATTAAATGTATTTAAAAGATTAAATGACAAATAAAAAAATTAAACCTCTATTTGTAGAGCCGGTAAAAACTCCTACTGTAGCTAAGAAACCAATCGCTAAAAAAGAAGTTGCGATAGTAAAGCCTAAAATTGATAAAAAAGAAATAGGGCCTAAGCCCTCGGTGGCTAAATCCCCGGTCAAAAAGGTGGCAACAACAAATAAACCTATAATAAAAGAGGATAAAAAAGTTTTAGCTAAACCCCAAAAACCCCCGGTTAAAAAAATTACTATACCAAAAGTTAAAGAGATCAAAATAGAAGAGCCAGAGGAGGAAACCGAGGTTATAGAAAAAAAACCGGCTTATATAAAAGAACCCAAAAGAAATCCCAAAGTTCATAAAAATGATCCCCCGGTAAATAAAAAACATAAATTAAAATTAGGGGCTAAAGTTATTGTAACATTTTTAGGGCAGCCTGAAAAAGGGACTATAATAGAGCTTACCGAGGAAGGAATGTATAAGATTAAATCTGATAGGGGAATAGTGTTCCCAAGAGCTAAATATGAAGGGGGAGAAATCGTAGATAAAAGATATCCTAGCTACATAATAAAAGTTCTTTAGATTTTTTTCCTACAATAAAATTCATATATTTAAAGTATTAAAGGAACAATTCAATGATTATCGAATAAAATAAAAAACAAAAATATGAAAAGATTAATAACAACAGAAAGTGTTTCGATCGGGCATCCCGATAAAGTTGCAGATCAAATATCTGATGCTATCCTGGATTCTTATTTAGCTAATGATCCTAATGCAAAAGTTGCAGTGGAAACAATGGTAAAAGATAACTGCGTAGTTTTAGGGGGAGAAATATCGAGTACTTTCAGAGCGGATTACGAAAAAATAGTTAAAGATACCATAAAAGAGATTGGATATATTGATCCCGATCATGGATTCTATTACAAAAACGTAACCATTATTAATCTTATAGGACTCCAGAGCCCTGAAATAAATTCAGCGGTATTAAAGAATAGCGAAGAGTATCTTGGAGCAGGGGATCAAGGGTTCATGACTGGATACGCGACTAACGAAACCGATAATTATATGCCTATAGGGATGTATGTTTCTAAAAAGCTTGTTGATTATGTTTACTCTCAAAATTATTCTTTTGGTCCGGATATCAAAACACAGACAACATTAGAATATGGAGAAAATTCTAATAGAATACATACCCTATTGGTGTCGACTATGCACAAGAAAAATGTTACTTTAGATGAAGTTAGAAACCACATAACTTTAGCCATAAGAGAAAATCGTATAGACCTATCAAAAGAAGTATTTGGGTTAATAGACGAAAATACTAAAATTGTAGTAAATCCAGCAGGGTCTTGGAACGTTGGAGGACCAGTTTCTGATTGCGGGCTAACAGGAAGAAAAATAGTAGTAGATCAATATGGACCATATTGCGCAGTAGGTGGAGGAGCATTTAGTGGAAAGGATCCTAGCAAAGTCGATAGAAGTGGTGCATATTTAGCGAGATACATCGCAAAAAATATAGTTGCTTCTGGGATTTCTAATAAATGCAGTGTAGAAATAGCCTATATGATTGGGGTAGATAAACCTTCTTCTTTGAATATTAACACTTATGGAAAATTTGATGATGAATTTTTAGTAGAAATCGTAATGAAGAATTTTCCAACTACTCCTTCGGAAATAATAAACCATTTTAATCTTAGAACCCCTATCTATAAAATGTCTGCTAAATCCCATTTCGGTAATGATATTATGCCTTGGGAAAAATTGGATAAAGTTGAAATTTTAAGATCTGAACTTTCTCTTCAGGGCCAAATTATTTGACCCTGAAAATATATATACATAAATAAATATAAATCTTTAAATCCATGAAATATATCACTTTATTCGAATCTTTTGGAAAAGATGGGGTTTTACCAGAATTCTTGGATAAGGATTCTATGGTATATGAAAGCTCTTTATCCCGAATATGGCAACACATAGAGGAGGATAGATCTTTTGGGGTAATTTCCCCCTTTAGAAAATATTATTCGGAAAAAGAAAATCTGGAAAGGTACAATGAGTTGAAAAAAATAATAAGGGATAAATTAAGATTGGGGTATATTGAATTAGATGGGGGATTTAAAGAGGAGGGAGAATGGGTTAATGAAAAAAGTCTATTTATACCTAATATTAAAAAAGAAGATTTATTAGAACTTGGAGAAAAATTTGATCAATATTCTGTTATCTATAAAGATAAGAATGAATTTGTAGAAATAGGTACTAATGATTTTTCGGTTAAAGGACAAATTCTATCAGATTTCATAAAAAAAGGGTGGAATAAAAATATGCAGATAAATTCTGAATTAACCAAAGAATTATTTTCCAAGCTGATTAAGGGAAGTCATAAAGATAGAAAATTTCTTTTTAATCTAAAAGAATCTTATTTGCTGGAGGTAAACCCGAAATCTTTTAATGAATCTTATACCGAATCCGTTACAGGTAAAAGCCAAAAGAAATATATTAGACTTGTATAGGGGTTTTAAATTTTTTTAATTAATTTATTTTCTCTCTCAAAATTAATTTGTCCTGTTGATGTTTCCCCTTTATAATAGGCAATATCCCCTTTTATTTCTGTTATTATCGCATCCCTACCGTAAATATTTACCCTATCCCCTACTTTAAATGTTTCCTTTTCCCTAGGTTTCATTTCTATATTTTCATTTTCAGGAACTAGGGGTAAACACGTTTGAGCTCTGAGTTCTCCGTCTCTCCATTCACTTACTAACATTTTAAATCCATTCTCGTTAGCTAGTTTTGATATCCAAGCAGCTTGATAATTTGGGTTAAAAGCTTGGCTAGGTCTAACTTTCCTAAATCTCTCCTTAGCTTCGTCATATAAATCTAAAGCATCTGTTTGGAGATAGTAAACTTCATTCTTTGGGATTAATACTGTATGTAGTATTGTCCCTATTCCAGATTCAAGTTGGCCTGACATTGTATAGTACATCGAAACCCCTCCCACACTGCTTAATGCCTGTGATTCATCTCTAGAAACTATCAGGTTTCCTGTTCCGTCAGTCGGTTTTAAAACATTCCTTCTATTACGAGAATAATGGTGAAATACATAATTTCCTTTTCCGTCTTCGGTTAGCCTTTTTTTAACTTTTTCCGGAAGAAGATACGTGTGAATATTTCTCGTATCGTTCTCGTTGGTCTTTGATGAATAGTTAACGAAATTAGAAAAATTTTTTATTCGCATTATATTATTTTAATTTATATATCCAAAATTAAAAAATCTATTTTTTCCCTACGATAAAATTCATATATTTATTTTAAATAATTAAAAATGACTATTTCAATTCTATATATAGATCATCTATAAGATTCAACCCACTTTACAATAATTCTGCAGCTAGTAATGCAGGAAGAACATTAACACTTTTAAACACTAAAAAAATTAAAATGAAAGATCTTTTAATAAAATCGATAATAACCGTAATATCATTGGCGGTTATTAGTCTTGTTTTCATATTTGCCGAGACATTACCTATCGTTTCTTTTGTCATCATGGTTTTAATTATTCTTTTTATTATATTCATGGGCGTATTACAAATAATAGAAGGATGCGCGAAAGATAAAGATAATCTAACGGATTAGGAGGAACTTAATAAAAATTGAAAACTACAACAATAAAATAAGATGGCAAAGAAAAAAGATTATGGGATTAAAGAGGTTGAATCTTTAATTAATAGCTATTCAGAAAGAGTAGAATCTATGCTAAGAGAAGAGTCAGGGGATAAAAAAGAAAAAAGTGGGAAAAAATTCTCTTGTTGGGCGGTTTTGGAAAATGACGAATACGTTCCTTCATATCATACAATAGAAGGTGTTCCTTCTGGGGTTTATGAAATATCATATAATCCTAAATTATCCACAGAGACTTTAAAAAAACAGCCATTTAAAACTGACGAGCTTTATTCTCTTCCTTCAGATGAGATTATCGATATACTTAAAGATATTGATAATTTTTGGAATATGAGAGAACAATATGAAAAATATAAATTTATACATAAAAGAGGTATTTTAATGTTCGGTGAACCAGGATGTGGTAAATCCGGAATTATCCAAATGGTATCTAAGAATATTATAGAGAAAGGAGGGATAGTAATTAATATCAAAGACGAAGATGATGTTGAGAGATTTTCTTCTTTTATCCCTTCTTTTAGAGAGATAGAACCAAATAGACCTTTAATTGTTATACTAGAGGATATTGATTCTATAGCAGGAGAACATAGTTATTCAATAAGCAGATTATTAAATATACTAGATGGGGTAAAACAAATAGAAAATGTTGTTTATATTGCAACTACAAATTATCCTGAAAAATTGCAGGAGAGAATAACAAATAGACCTTCCCGATTCGATAGAAGGTATAAAGTAGAACTTCCTAATAAATATATTAGAAGATGCTTTATAGAAAATAAGCTAAGTAAAGAGGATCTTGAAAAAATAGATATAGAGGAATGGGTGAAGAGAACAGACGGAATGTCTCTTTCGCATTTAAAAGAAGTCGTCATTTCTGTAATTATTATGGAAAAGGATTTTAATGAAACTATTGATAATTTGGAAGGTCTTAAGAAAACTCCTACCATTAAAGGGAGTGGAAAAATGGGATTTGGTAACTAAAATTAATTAATTATGGAAAAAACTTTTACAATCCAATTATTAAATGGAGACAGAGTAGATAATGCTTTAATAGAATCAAAAAATATAGAAGATCCAATTATAGAGGGGGATAGGGTTTTCCTTACCTCTTTCGGTCTTAGATTTTCTATTTCGATTGAAGATTATAATGAGATAATAAGTGAAAATTAAAAATCATAATCATCTCGAAGACGGAGAATTCGATAATTTTCTAGAATCTATCGGAGGATTAGAAAATGGATTCTATACGGATAGGGAACCAATAAAAGATGCAGGTTTTTTCTGCATTGGAAATGGATGGCTAGGGGTGGTTAAATCCTTAATAGAAGATCTAATTGAGTTAGGATGGGATAAACAGATTTGTCAGGTGAAGGAAAAATTCGGAGGATTAAGATTTTATATAAATTCAGGAAGTGATGAGATTTATAAAAAGATTTTTGAAGCTGAAATAAAATCCAATGGGATCTGTGAAAAATGCGGAGAACCTGGTAAATCTATTAGCGGTGGCTGGATAGTTACTTTATGTGAATCCCACGCAGAAGAAAAATTAAATAAATAAAATATGGAAGGCTGGTTATTAAATTGGACAGGGTTTGTTTTACTAAATACCCATACAGAAATAGATGGTTTGTCTTATGAATCCGGACCTGAATGGATTTCAAAAATGTTTGAAACCTGGGAGAAAAATTCGGATAAAGGGATAGAGAGAAAGAAAGAAATAGAGGGGGAAAGAAATACTATCACCTATAAATTGGATCCAGAGGAAACTAGGGCACTAAAAGAATGGCAAAAACACATAAAAGCTATATATGGAGTGTATGGTGATTATATATATACATTCGAAAGCGGAAACGGAATAGGAACAATTAAAAAGGTTTGGAGCAAACTTGCTAACACTGAATTGGATTTAACTAATGTAAAAAAATGGTAATATGAGATTAATAATTTTATTTGGTTTATTGATAGCCTTAGGATCCTGCAAATCCAAGAAAAATGCAAATTGCGATGCTTATGGGAATTTAGATTTCGATTACATAACAACAGATCAACTTTATATAGAAGAACAAATACATCTAGAAGAAGTATCTTCTTGGGCTTCCCCAGAAAAGTATATTATGGTTAATACAATTGAAGTTAAAACCGATAGAAAATGAAAAGGAAAGTATTACAGTTTTTAGCGGATTTAATAATTAAATCACTAGAACACGAAAAAAATGAAAGGGCATTTGAATCCCTTATGCAAATAGGAATCTATTTGGATTTCTATTCTACACAAAAAGGAATTTATTTGGATTAATATGTCAGATAAAAAAACTGTTCTCCAGAATTTTTTAGATTGGCTAAGGTTAAACCCTGAAAAAAATTTAGATTCGATAGAAAAAGTATTATCCATGATAGAATTAGAAAAATCCCAGATAGAGGATTCTTTTCAGCAGGCACAACTAGAAATGATAACCATTATGGAAGAATGTCTAGGTATTAAATCTAAAGTAAATTCAGGGGATAGAGAAGATGCCCAGCAATATTACAGATCTAAATACATGTTCAACGATAATGTCTCAGGAGAAAATAAAAACTAATGAAAAATTACGAGAAATTAATAATTCCTAAAGATTCTGCATGGGATAGAAAAACATTATCTGCTAGAGCATGGGGATTTTTACATTGGAGAATCAGATCATTCTTAACTGGGTGCAAAAATGTTATTAGATGGTCACCAACAATTTTTAAAGATAGAGATTTTGACGATTGGTATATCTATAATATCTTACAAAAGAAAATTGAATTTCAAAGAAAAGAAATAATCTACGCTAATAGACATACTATGGTTGATCTTGATAATCGGGATATGACAATTGCTCTTAATTTAATTGAGAGGGTTAAAGAGGATTATTATGGAATTGAATATTTTGATTATTCTGATATAAAATTTAGATTTAATCCAATTGAGGGGGATAATAAACATTACTCATTGGAGCAAGATATTATTTCAGAAGATTACGATAATTATTTAAAAAAATATCCATCAAGTGTTCGTAAAGTTCTGAAGGAAAAAAATGATCTTGATAAAAAAGATTTATGTTTTTGGGTTGCAAAACACAACGGTGAAAAGGCTCACGATCTTTTACATAAAATACTAAAAGAAAGAATGGGACAGTGGTGGGATTAATATACAGAAATAGTAATATATGAAAATAGTTTTTATATCAGATACTCATACCTTACATGGCCAAATGCTAGAAGAAATTCCGGAAGGAGATGTTCTAGTTCATTGCGGCGATGTCTCGTCGAGAGGGGTAGGAAGTGAAATAGATAATTTTTTTTTCTGGTTTTCCTCTCTTCCGCATAAGCATAAAATTTTTATTGCAGGGAATCACGACTTTGGATTTCAATATAGAAATACCACTTTACAGAACACTTTAGAATCTCTGAAAGAACAGGATATTCATTACCTAGAAGATTCTGGAATTGAGATTGACGGGGTTAAATTCTGGGGAAGCCCTTGGACTCCTCCTTTCTATAATTGGGCTTTTATGCTTAATGAGGATGAGATAAAAGAAAAATGGGAAATAATTCCAAGGGATACCAATGTTCTTATAACCCACGGTCCCCCAAAAGGAATTCTAGATTTAGTAACTTACGACCAGGTAAATGTAGGCTGTCCTTCCCTAATGGAAGAAGTAATGAAATTAAAAGACCTAAAAGCTCATGCATTTGGCCATATCCATGAAGAATATGGTACAAAAAAATTAGAGGAAACTGGTCCAATTTTCATTAATGCTTCTACGTGTACTCTTAGTTATAAACCTTGGAATAAGCCAATTGTGATAGAGATTGGGAATGAAGGATCTATTTAATTCCATAAATCAATTTTTTATTCCCGATTTTAAAAAATATGGGATTGGTGTTATATGTGGAGAATTTGAAATCATAAAAGAAGAGGTTTTTATAGAATGTAAAAACAAATGTCAGAGTCTTTGGGTATTAGTTAAAGATTCATCGAAAGACGAAGAGATAGTAGAAAGGGTAAGGACTTTATATAACACCGAAGGGGTTGACGGGGTTCTAATCTACAATGGAGAAGATCAACTTTTATTATACCTAAGGGATCTTTGTCCTGATATAAGATTCTTAGAAAATAAATATAAGGGAAAAATATACCCTGGATTTGGACTTAACTATCCAGTCTGCTATTTAGATTTCTAGCCTCTTCTTCCTTTTTCCTATTAAGGTAAGCCATTGCAGTTTGTCCCATTTGATCCATCATATCAGGAAGTTTATATTCTCCTTGGATTTCTCCGTTTTTGCTAGGAGAA
>Ga0209353_10000612_pt1 | contig 21635 bp, 46 predicted proteins | sample LauGreSpBDMM15SD_2_FD_187561 | JGI IMG/M metagenome (GOLD analysis project Ga0209353, IMG submission 187561) | Freshwater lake microbial communities from Lake Michigan, USA - Sp13.BD.MM15.SD (SPAdes) (version 2) | ecosystem: Environmental > Aquatic > Freshwater > Lake | place: Lake Michigan...
AGTTGTTTGTACTTTGGATTCTGCTTCAGTGGCAGACCAAGCGGCGGCAACTGACACAGTAACAGTGTCTGGCGTTGCTTTGGGCGACATGGTTTTGGGTATGTCGGCAAGCGTAGACGAAGCAGGTTTAGTTCGACGTGCTTACGTTTCAGCGGCAAACACAGTGACTATTGCAACAACTAATACAACTGGCGGGGCTGTTAATTTAGGCTCTTGCACAATTGACTTAGTTATTGCTCGAATGTTGTAAAGATTGGGGGGCTAGTCCCCCCTTTCTCATTTAAGGGTTTTATGGCTACTTTTCGTTGTCTTCAGTCAGGTAACACTGTTACCTTTACATATCAGCATGATATTGACTCTATGGAGGGTCATCAGGGATATGTAAGGATTGATGAAGAAGAAGTAACCATAGAGTCACTTGATTCTGAGCGTACAGATACCGCATTTGCGCCTGTAATTCCATCAATTAAGCGTATGGGAAGACCACGAAAGGTTGCAAATGTCTGATATTGACGCAAGAGATTTTGGTAGGTTAGAGGCTCAAGTAGAGACTCTACATGGTCAAGTAACTCAATTGAGTAACGATGTAAAAGCATTACTTGAACTTGCCAACAAAGGCAAAGGTGGTTTTTGGATGGGTATGACTATCGCTTCATTCATGGGCGGTGTGATTACCTTTGTTGCTGACAGACTTTGGAAATAAGGAGAACACTATGTACGGAAAAACTATGGGTGGTAAGGCTAAAGAAACTGCAAGCAAGGGCAAGAAAAAGGGCGTTCCTGTGACTATTATGGTTGCCGTTGGTAAGCCAAAAATGCCTATGCCTATGAAGGGTAGCAGGACTGCTACCAACATGATGAAGAAATCTAGTCGGGGCAAATAATGGCATCTTTAACTACTCCCGTCACCTTACTTAATGCTGTTGTTGCGACAGGTGCTTCTAGAGCCGTTCAAGCAGATGCTGGTCAACCCGCATTCTTGCAAGTTTCAGGTATTACTACTGCAACTGTTGCATTTCAAGGTAGCTTGGATGGAACAACCTTTGCCACAATTGGTACTGCTTTGACTGCTGATGGTATTGTCACCATAGCTAATGCTCCCAAGTATTTGCGAGCCAATGTCACTGCTTGGACTACAGGCACTATTACAGCTAAAGTGTTGTATTAATATGAAAAAGACTAAAGCACAAGCCAAGATTAGCAAGGTAATGACTGAGTTTGGTAAGGGTAAGTTGACATCCAATAAAAAGGTTGTCAAAGACCCAAAGCAAGCGATGGCTATTGCCTTATCTGAAGCTGGTAAGGCTAAGAAGAAATGAAGACCAAATCTAAGGTTAATCAAGCAGGGGTTTACACCAAACCCACCATGCGAAAAGCCTTGTTTGAGAAGATCAAAGCAGGGTCATCAGGTGGGGATTCTGGTGAATGGTCGGCAAGAAAAGCACAATTGCTTGCCAAAGAGTACAAAGCTAAAGGCGGGGGTTACAAGACATGAGCAAAGACAAACCACACTATTTACCTGATGGCAAACTGTATAAGGGTGATACTCACAAGGTGGGTTCAACTTTGATGACGGGTGCAAAGCATTCTGCATCAAGCAAAGTCTTAACGCACACACAACCCAAGCCAAAGGCTAAGAAGTGAAAGACCCACAACAATCTCTCAAGGATTGGGGAAAGCAGAAATGGCGTACTAAGTCAGGTAAACCCTCATCTCAGACAGGTGAGAGGTATCTGCCAGAGGCGGCAATTAAGTCTTTGAGTTCTGCTGAGTATGCGGCAACTACCAAAGCCAAGCGAAAAGGTACTGCGGCTGGTAAACAGTTTGTGAAGCAACCCAAAGCGATTGCAAAGAAAACGTCAAAGTTTAGATGAGGTAAAAGATGAAAACACCCACTTGGCAAACAAAAGCTGGTCAAAATCCAAAAGGCGGCTTGAACGCCAAGGGTAGATCGTCTTATAATGCGGAAACTGGTGGTAATCTGAAGCCGCCAGTAAAGTCGGGGGATAATCCTCGCAGAGCAAGTTTCTTGGCTCGTATGGCTAGCAACAGCGGTGCTGAGTACGACAAGAATGGTGAACCAACAAGATTGCTTCTTTCGCTGAAGGCATGGGGTGCATCCTCAAAGGCTGACGCAAAGGCAAAAGCTAAAGCTATATCCGACAGGAATAAGGCAAAAGCGAAATGAGAGCATTATCAGTTGGAGTTAGTCCCACAGCGGCAGTAGACACTACAGTCTATACCTGTCCAACTGGCTATTACTCTAAATTTACTGTAATGTATATACACAATACAGGCGGCTCTACCAAGCATATAACTGTTCAATGGTTTGACGCAAGTGCTAATACCACTCTTGATATATTAACTCAATACGATTTCACATCAAAAAACTACTTGCAGTTTGATGGCAATGCCTACATTGTTTTGGAAGAAGGCGACAAAATTAAAATAACTACTCAATCTGCAAGTTCATTTAGTTTTATAGCAACATTTGAAGAAGAAGGGTTAACAAGAGCATGACCTACCTTGAACTTGTAAACGATGTATTAGTAAGGTTGCGTGAGACAACAGTTTCTACTGTTTCCGAAACCTCTTATTCTGCTTTAATTGGCAAGTTTGTAAATGATGCCAAGCGTCAGATTGAAGATGCTTTTGCTTGGAATGTGTTAGGTCAAACCATTACAGTTACCACTGTAGCATCTACACCCGCTTACTCTCTGACAGGTGCTGGTCAGAAGTTTCAAGTGATGGATGTAATCAATACCACTAGCAATGTTGGACTCATAAACATTACTTTTGTGGACATGAACCGCAAGCTAAACTTTACTCCACTTGTCAATTCAATACCTACAGAATTTGCTTTTGATGGGGTTGATGGTAGTTACGACACTAAGGTAAATCTATATCCAATACCTGATGGCGTGTACACAATCAAATTTGCGTTGACAGTGCCACAGGCTACATTGTCATCAGATGCTACTGTTGTTGCTGTTGCTGACACTTTAGTGGCTCAGAATGCCTATGCTCGTGCTTTGGTAGAGCGTGGTGAGGATGGTGGTTTGACTTCATCTGAGGCATATCAGTTGTATAAAGCCATGTTGTCTGACAGCATTGCTTTGGAAGGCACTCGCTATCCTGAGAATCAGGAGTTTGTTGCGATATGAGTCAACAAATACAAACCTTTAGCGTTTCAGCGCCAGCACTTTATGGGCTGAATACGCAAGATTCACCTCTTGATCTTGCGGCTGGATATGCTTTGGTTGCGACAAATTGCATCATTGACCAGTATGGTCGTATGGGTTCACGCAAAGGTTTTTCAAGAGTCAATGCGTCTAGTGGAAATCTAGGCGCAAATGACGTTAAGGTTATCCATGAGTTAGTTCAAGCTGATGGCACTTTGACTGTATTGTTTGCTGGCAACAACAAGTTATTTAAACTTGATGGGTCTAATGCCGTAGTTGAGTTGACCTATGGTGGTGGCGGTACAGCACCAACAATTACCGCAAGTAACTGGCAATGTGCATCGTTAAACAACATCACATACTTCTTTCAGTCAGGCTTTAATCCACTGATCTATGACCCCGCTGTAAGCACTACAACCTATCGTAGAGTTAGTGAGAAGACAGGGTATGTAGGAACTGTTCCTGATGGCAACATTGCAATCTCTGCTTTTGGTAGATTGTGGGTGGCAAACACTACAGCCAATAACGCAACAGTCTTTTTCTCTGATTTGATTGCGGGTCATGTTTGGTCAACAGGTACATCAGGTTCTTTAAATGTAGATCGTGTTTGGGCTAATGGTGCTGATGAGATCACAGGTCTTGCCGCACACAATGGCTTCCTGTTTATCTTTGGTAAGCGTCAAATTCTGATTTACCAAAATGCTACTACACCAGCATCAATGTCATTGAGTGACACTGTTGAGGGTATTGGTTGCATTGCAAGAGACAGTATTCAGACTACTAGCACTGATGTGCTTTTCTTGTCTAACTCTGGTGTTCGTTCTTTGATGAGAACAATTCAAGAGAAGTCTTCACCTGAGAGAGACTTGTCTAAGAACATTCGTAATGACTTAATGACTGTGATTGCTGGTGAGACATTGGCAAATGTTAAGTCTGTCTATTCTGAGCGTGAAGCGTTTTATTTATTGAGTACACCATCTGTAGGTGGTGTATTTTGTTTTGATACCAAGGCTTATTTGCCTGATGGTGCGGCAAGAGCAACGACTTGGGACTCTATAACACCAACAGCATTTTTGTCTCGCCGTGATGGTAGTTTGTACATTGGCAAGAATGGCTATATTGGTTTGTATGGTACTTACCAAGATTACCAATCCTCTTATCGTATGTTGTATTACACAAACCATGCAGACCTTGGGAATCAGAACCAAACTTCTATTCTGAAGAAGTTGTCTATTGTTGTTATTGGCGGCACAAATCAGACTGTTGCCTTTAAGTGGGGGTTTGACTTTAAAACAAACTATTTGTCTGCCGATGATTCTATTCCTAGTCAGGGTGAGTCTTTTTACAACATTGCTGAGTATGGTGCTAATGCTACTGTAGTTGCAGAATACTCTGATGGTGTTGCGTTGCAGACCTTAACTGTTTCAGCATCTGGCGCTGGTAAGGTTGTTCAAACTGGATATGAGACAGACATAAATGGTACTGCCTTGTCTATTCAGAAGATCGAAATTCAAGCCAAAAATGGCAAAGTAAGTTAAAGGAACATCATGAGTAATTACACAAAATCAACAAACTTTGCCACTAAAGATGCTTTGACTTCTGGCAATCCTTTAAAGATTGTCAAAGGCACTGAAATCAATACTGAGTTTGACAATATTCAAACTGCTATTGCAACTAAAGCTGATTTGGCAAGTCCTACCTTTACAGGTACGCCGACATTGCCAACAGGAACGATTGCAACTACTCAGTCTAGTGGAAATAGCACGACTGCTATTGCAACCACTGCATTTGTTCAAGCGGCTTTTGCTTTGTTGTATCCAGTAGGTTCTATCTATACGAATGCAAGTGTCAGCACCAATCCCGCAACATTGTTAGGATTTGGTACATGGACTGCATTTGGCGCTGGTCGTGTAATGGTTGGTTTTGACTCTGGGAATGCGTTGTTTGACACAGCAGAGGAAACTGGTGGTAGCGCAGATGCCATTACTGTTAGCCATACGCATACAGCTACATCAACAGTTACTGACCCAACTCATACTCATGTTGCACTTGGTGCAAATACCATGAATGGTACGAGTCCAGGGGGTGGTGGTGTATCTGCTGGTGGAAACAATACAACAACAGCCGCATCAACTGGAATAACTGTTTCTACAAGTGTTTCATCTACTGGTTCAAGTGCAACTAATGCCAATTACCAGCCTTACATTACTGTCTATATGTGGAAGCGCACAGTATGATTACACACCACTTTTCTGATGGACTGTATGCCAAGGAAGCTAGATTTCCTGCTGGTGTAGCCATCTTGAAACATACACATAACTTCAGTCACTTATCTATCTTGGCTGAAGGCAAGGTTGCGGTGTTGCGTGGGAATGAGATTGATATTGTTACTGCCCCTGCTTGTATAGAGATTAAGGCAGGATTGATTCATGGTGTAAAAGCCATTACTGATTGTGTTTGGTTTTGTATTCATGCCACAGACGAGAAAGACCCGTCTAAGGTGGATGAGATTTTGATTAAAGGAGATTGATATGCCAATAGGATATGCAATGGCGGGAAGCGCCGTTTTAAATTACTTAGGAGCGCAAGAACAAGCTGGCGCTATGGAGAATGCGGCAAATCAGTCTGCGGCGGCAACACGAGAATCAGCTAGGTTAGCGGCTGAAGCGGCTAGATTTCGCCCTGTAGGGATTACATCACGCTACGCCACATCCAATTTTCAAATGTCTCCTGAAGGCTACTTAACTGGTGCTGGATATAACCTTGCGCCTGAATTAAGAGGTTATCAAGATAGATTGTTTGGATTAACAGAACGTGGGCTTGGTCAAGCTGAAGCTGGAGAGGCTCGACTTAGACCTAATGTTGGTGCGGCTGAATCTTTGTTTAATCTTGGAAGTCAATATTTACAACAAACTCCTGAACAAACAGCGCAAAAATATATAGAGAGCCAATACAACTTGCTTGCTCCTAGCAGAGAACGTACTTTAGCTGGATTGAGAAATGACCAATTCCAGAAAGGTCGTTTAGGACTATCTGTTGGCGCAACTGGAGAAAGACCTAGTGGTGGTCTTGGGTTATCGGCAACTAATCCCGAATTAGAAGCATATTACAACTCACTAGCACAACAAGACTTACAACTTGCACAACAAGCTGAACAAGCTGGACAACAAAGAACTGCATTTGGTACAGGATTATTTAGCACTGGAAACCAACTGTTAGATCAATATTATGCTGGTCAGGTTGGCGCATTGAATCCATTTACAACCTACTTGGGTGCTGGTCAAACTATTGAAGAACTTGGACAAGCGCCTTTGAAATTAGGTGCGGCTTTGGGTGGACAAGCGGCGGCTTATGGTGGAAATGTTGGTCAAGCATTGTTAACTGGTGGAATGAGTGCCGCAAAGATACAGCAAGGTGGTCAAGGATATAGTCCTACCGCTGGTTTGTTGCAAGGACTTGCTAACAGCCCAAGACTGCAAACTGGCTTTGAGAATTTGTTTAATCCATCTCCTTTTAGAACAAGTGCATTCTCTGATTCTTACCAAGCAAACATTCCTGTAAATAATCAATCCTCTGGCTACTACTAAGGAATAATCATGGCATCAGAAATTCTCGGTTTATTTACTACTCCTGAACAGTATCAACTTGCTCAACAGCAAGCACAACAGGCGCAAGCTATTCAGTATGCAAATCTTGACCCAATGGCTCGTGCTAACTATGGGACTTTTCGTGCTGGTCAACAGTTAGGCGGTGCTATTGGTGGTGCTTTGGGTGGTGAAGACCCACAGTTAAAGTTGATTTCAATGCGTCAACAGTTGGCTAGTCAGTTAGACCCAAGTAATCCACAGTCTTATATGCAAGTTGCAAAGATGGCGGCTGATGCTGGTGACCAACAGTTTGCTATTGCAATTGCTAATGCTGGTCGTGAAGCGGCAGTTAAAGTTGCACAGGCAAATAAAGAACGTCAAATGGCTATTGCTCCTGATATTCAAAAATCTCAACAAGCCGCCGTTATTTCTCAGGCTATTAGACAATATAAGGCATTACCACCAACTCCAGAAATAACTCAAGCTATTGAGACTTTACAACTTCAATTAGATTTCCTTTCTCCTAAACAAAAACCAGAAGCAACACCTGATGCTATTCAAGTTGCAAGACGGGTAGCTGAACTAGAGACTCAATTGAGCCCTGATGCTGGAGTTGTTTTACCTCCTCAAGTTCGTGCTGGATTAGAGTCCGAACTTAACAATCTTAAAAAACAAGAAAAAGAAAGAAACATTTCATTTGGCACAGAAGCAGAAAGAAAATCTAAAGCAAAGTATGGAAAGCCTTATGCTGATTTAACTCCGATAGAAGCTGGAATAATAGATAAACTTGTAGAAGAATCTGAGCGAGCTAAAGCAAGAGAAACAAAACCAGAATTTAACATGGGTGGCACAAAAGCTGTTGAGCCTAAAGATTGGTTGAAATTTAGCGAATTCATCAACAAAGACCCTCTGATGACTAGAACATCGTCAATTCTTTCTGATGCTCCAACTGCAATTGAAACAATTAAAAATTCTACTCAAAACAATTTTTCTTCCGCATCTTTACCAGCCGCAATTGCAAAGTTAACTGGTGAAGGCAAGAATATGTCTAATCAAGACATTCAGCGTTACACCAGAACTGGTGGTTTGGATGAAAGAATTGCAGGAGATGTTGTTGGATTCTTTACAGGCAAAAAAACTAATGTCACAAAAGCACAGGCAGAACAATTTGCTGTTGCTTTATATCGTGGCGCATTGCTAGAAAGAAAGAAATTTATTCAAGATCAAGCTGAATCGACAGGATACGATCAAACGCCAAATTACAAAAAGACCATTGAGCAACTTGATAAAAAATTAGGTCAATTTAAATTGGTTACTCCTAGCGGCTCGCAAGCCCCATCTTCACCACAGCCTCAAGTTTTTGATGCTGAAAAAGAAAAGCGTTATCAGGAATTCAAAGCTAAACAAAGTGGAGCAAAACGATGACTGAACAAGAAGAATTTGAGTTTCGTCTGCGTTTAGAAAATGAACAATCTGGCTTAGTGAAAGCAGAGGAAGTACCATTTATTTTTAGTGGAATGTCTGATGAACCAAAACCTCCAACAATGAGTCAATATTTGTTGGAAAGTGCTGGTCGTGGACTGACAAGTACACCAGCAAGACTTGCGGCTGGTAGTGCAATGCAAACAGGAACATTTGCTGGAGCATTCCCATCACAACCAGAATTAGAGGCTGTAACAACTGAATCCATACAAAGAGGATTGGGTCTTCAACCACAAATGCGCCCTGCGACTGGACTACAAAGATATTTAGGTGCGGCTGTTGAAGGCGCAACTGATATTACTGGACTATTTGGCAAAGGCAGGGCATTGTCTGCAATGACTGGCGGCATGGCTGGTCTTGGTGGTGAGTTTGGCGGTGAAGTTGGTCAACAAGTTGCAGGAACATCAGGTCAGGTAATTGGTGGTCTAGTTTTCTCTTTGTTATCAGGTGGCGGGACTGCTAAAGGCGGTCAAATGTTGTTTGATAAAGGCAAGGAGCGATTCAACATTAAAGACCTTGATGTAGCTGATCTTGCAAATGTAGAGGGTCTTTCAAGGGCAAAAGACCTTGTAGAAAAAGCTTTAGAAGCAGACCCAACGCTTCAAGCAAGATTGAAGACTATTCAAGATAGGGTTCAATTTGTCACTGGTGAAAAAGGTGCTTTAGCTGTTACTGGCATAGACAATATTGCCTTTAGGACAAAGTTAGAAGACCTTGCAAAGAATGATGTTGCTTTTGCTGGTGAGTTAAACAAACTTTATACAGATTTAAAGGGTGCTGTGCGTAAACGAGCATCTGAAATGTATCCTGCACCAAGCGCAGAAATGCCATCTGGAAAGGCAAAAATAGCAGAAGTTGAGACTGACTATAACCAAAGAATTGGCTTTATAGACAAGCAACTAGAGAAGTTAACAACAGGCATTGATATTACTGGTCAAACAAAACCAACAGAAATTGGTGTTGCAATACAAAATCTTGTTTTGGCAAAAGAAAAAGCCGCAAAAGCCGCACTTTCTCCCGAATATGATTCGGTTTTAAACCAAGCGTCTAAACAAGGTGCATTGTTACCCGCCCAAGATACACAGAATTTATTGAAGACAGCAGAAGATTTATTCCAAGGTGACCCTTGGGCTAAACAAGCACCACTGTTGAAACTTGTAAGAGAGCAGTCTGCAAGGTTTAAAGCCATGCGTAGACAGGCTTTGCCTGAAGGTGGAGGTTTGTTGCCAGCAACTGCCGCACCTGATTTATCAATGGGTATGGACATAACTAGCCTTGATTCATTGAAAAGGCGTGTTGCAGAAGACATCCGCATAACCCGTGACCCAAACAGGCAAGATAAATTACGTTTGTTGCAAAACAATGTTGATGAGGCATTGGATAAAGTACAAAACGCAAGTGGCAATATTGAAGTTGATTTCAGGGGTCAAAAGTTACCTTTTGGTCAAGCAATGACTAACTTGGACACTGATTACTTTAACAAGGTTGGTGTTCCATTTAAGGATGCGGCGGCTATAGAGAAAATTAGTTCTTCTGACTATGCTGAAAAGATTTCTCCATTGATTGCATCAAGTCCTACGTCATTAGCGCAATTCTTGCGTGTTGCTGGTAACGATGGTGTCGCTTTGGCAGAGAAATCTGTTATGTCAAAACTCTATAACCAATCATTGAACAAAAATGGTTTTATAGACCCTGTAAAACTTGAAGACTTGCTTACTAAGACAAGCAACAATGGTGGATACAGCGATATTGTTGACAAACTTCCTGCTTTGATACAGCGGTTGTCAGACGTTGGATTAAAGGCTCAATATTTGTCAACAGAAAAAGTTGCTATTGATGATGCCGCTAAAGAAGCCAGAACAAGGCTTGGTCAAAGTTTCCTTGCTGACTACGATTCAATGGGTATAGATGGAATTGTGTCAAAGATGACGAGTTCCACAGGTAAGGGTTATAGAAACAAGTTTTCTGTAGACCTGAAGAAGCTATCTTCTGAAGAACAAACAAACGCAAAACTTGCAGTCAAAAATGGCTTAGTTAGCAAGATGCTGGACTCACAAAACCCTTTGGAATATCTTGAAAATAATAAAGATACCTTTATTACAATTTTTGGTCAAAAGCATTTTGATAATTTGACTTCTTTGGCTGATATATCAAGGCTTGCAAACAAGATTGATGTTGAGAATTTAAACATTCGTGCCGCCGCTGTTAAAGAGACATCTGCTTTAGAGAGAGCAATGGGTGGCGTGAATCCTCAAAGAATTACTGGTATTGCTGTAAACCAGATTTCAAGCATATTCAACAAAGGATTCAGGATTTTATCTTTGATTGGTCAGACCAATATTGATGAAGCCACAAAACAAGCCCATAGAAAGCTGTTCTTAGATGAAAATGGTGTTAATGCAATCTTGAATGCCTCAACAAAACTTGTCACTAAAAAGGGCAAGGAAATTGACCTTAAATCAGCGCTTAAACCTGAAGATGTTTCAGATTTTGCCACTGCAATAGGAATGGGTGCTTTGCGTACTGGATACATTGGTGCATCTACAGCAGTAAGTCCTAGCCAAGTGGTAGAGCCTCAAACTGAGCCTTACTATCAATTTGTACCAGAATAAGGACACAAAATTGACCCAATCTCTATTTGTCTTCTTGCGGCTGGCTTGGTCAAAAACATCCAAGCTGGCTGTGAACTCTATAAGCAAGCTAAAGAGTCTTTTGTCGAAATCAGGAACACTGCTAATGAAGTTGTTGCCATTGGTAAAGAAGTCAAAGGATTTTGGGGTTCATTGCGTAAACTATTTGGCGGTAGTCCCAAGCCTGAAGCTACAAAGTCTGTGGCAAAGTCTAAAAAGTCTGACTACGTTGCTGTTGAAGAAACTCAAGTCAAAGCTGACATCGTTAAGAACCTGACTGAGTTCTTCAAGCTACAGGAGCAGTTAGAAGCGCATATCAGGGAGTCAGAGGAGAAGGCTAGGACTGTTGTTTTCTCTGATGATGTGAACTTGATGGAAGAAGCCCTAAACAGGGTTTTGGCGCAACAAGAGATGGAGAGATTGGTAGTTCAGATACGAGAGTGCATGGTCTACCAATCGCCCCCTGAGATGGGTGCTTTGTATTCTGAGGTGTTCAGCATGAGAGACATCATTGCTGGAGAGCAAGAGAAGGCTAGAAAGAAAAGAGATGCGGAATCATGGCTACGAAAGGAAAGGGAGCGTCTTCTAGCAGAAAAACAAGCATACCTGTTGGTAGCTTTCCTGTTCCTCCTATACCTATGGATGCTAATAGGTCTGGTAAGCAAGATTGGGAGAACGTAGTGGGATGGATTGCCGCTTGTGTTCTTGTCATATTGCTGTTGCCTGTTTTGGGTATGTTGTACATGGATGTACTTCAAGCCAAGCATGAAGCCAAACAACAAGTAGAGAAGGTCGAGAAACTTAGAAGACAAGTTGAACAAAAGGAAAGAGAGAAAGAGAAATGAATATTTACTGTATTTGGGGCTTATCTAGCCTATTGGTTCTGCTAATGGGTTGTGATGACCGCTACCGCTACAAGTGCCAAGACCCATTGAATTGGTCTAATGCTGAATGTAAACCCCCAATTTGTACCGCTTCTGGTACTTGCCCTGAGATGTTAGTCAAACCCGAACAGGAGAAGAAATGATGCCTACTATTGGATATAAACCTAACAGCCGCCTGACTGCTGATGAGATTGAAGTAAGAGTATGGGCATTCGTTATCGTGGTCTTGGTGAGCATTCTGTTGGCTTCTATGGGTATGTTCTTGTACTCTGTTTCGTTTGTTCAACAGCCAATGAACGGCAGTATGGCGGCGATTGACAAGGTGTATACACAACAGATTAGCACCATCATGGTGTTCATTACTGGTGTTTTAGGTGGTGTAGCTGGTAGGTCTGGGGTTAAGGCAATAGCTAATGCGAGTGCCAAGGCTGAAGCCATTGACAACGATGAACCCCCAAAGCCATGAGCCTCTTTAATCCTTGGGTGCTGTTGGGCATCCTGATGGCTGTTTTAGGCGCTTTTGGCAGTGGTTATTACAAGGGTGGCGAGGATGAGAATGCTCGTCAACAGGCTGAAATAGCCTCTTTGAATGCTGAAGCTAGGGCAAAAGAACAAGCCCTTGTAAAGGCTGTTAACACTCAAACAACACAATTATTGAAGGTAGAAAACAATGCCAAGATTCAGATTGCGAAGCGTGATGCCGCTATTAGTGCTGGTACTCTCAAGTTGCGGATTCCTGTCCAAGCCCCCGTCTGCCCCGTACACACCGCCCCAGATGCCCCCGTTGCCCCCAGAGATAGCGTTCAAGCAACAGCCGAACTTGACCGAGAGACTGCTAAATCTCTTGTCGCCATCACAGACGATGGAGACAAAGCCATCAGACAACTGAATGCGTGTATTGATGCGTACAACACTGTTTATCAAACTTTGAACAAATCACGTTAAGATTCATGCTGTTGTCATTGATTTAGTTTAATTTCAGACAACTTTACTGGAGTTGTCATGGGTAAAACTGTTTACAGCGATCAAGAGTTTATTGAACTTTGGAAAACTTATGAATCTGCCAGTGCCTTTGCCAAAGCTGTTGGCATGGATATGCGTAATATCATTAGGCGTAAAAACAACCTAGAGGCTAGATACGGCGAGCCGCTAAAGTCAAAGAACAGTAAGCATCAAACCATTAAAGAAAATTCAGTTCGCAAACAATTGGGGATTGAAAATGGCATTGTTTTGGTGTTCAGTGATGCTCACTTCTGGCCTAGCATCCATACAACAGCGTACAAGGGTCTTCTTTGGGCTATTAAAGAGTTTCAGCCCAAGGCTGTGATTGCCAATGGAGATATATTTGATGGCGCTAGTATCTCTCGCTATCCTCGTATTGGATGGGATTCAACGCCATCGGTGATACAAGAATTGAAAGCCTGTGAACTGGCAATGGGCGAGATAGAGGAAGCCGCTAAGAAAGCAAGACACAATGTAAACCTAGTGTGGACACTTGGCAACCATGATGCTAGGTTTGAGAACCGCCTAGCCGCAAATGCACCTCAATATGAGCAAGTTAAGGGGTTTTCTCTGAAAGACCATTTTCCTGCGTGGCATCCTTGCTGGTCTTGCTGGCCTACTGAGGAAGTAGTGGTTAAACATCGCTGGAAGGGCGGTATACACGCTACACATAACAATACAGTCAATGCTGGCGTAAGCATTGTTACAGGGCATCTACACAGCCTTAAAGTGACCCCCTTTGCTGACTACCAAGGAAACAGGTTTGGCGTGGATACTGGTACTTTGGCTGATACTGATGGGGCGCAGTTTGTAAACTATCTTGAAGACTCTCCTACCAACTGGAGGTCAGGGTTTGCTGTACTGACATTTCATAATGGTAAATTGCTTTGGCCTGAGTTAGTCCACAGGTGGGCTGAAGGTCAAATTGAGTTTAGGGGTAAGGTATATGACGTATGACCTTGTAGCTTATCTAAGATCAGAAATCAAAGAACTGCATAACATTCTGCATGAAACGCAACTTGCTTTGGCGCAAGCAAATGACAGGTTAAGCCGCCGATCTGAACCCTTAACTGAGGAGCGTATATACACGCTTTACCGCCGTAGTCTTGATTGGCGACAGTTAGCTAGGGACATCGAGGCAGATCACGATATTGAATAAAAAAAGGGGAGTCCTAAGACCCCCCTGCAAGTAACAACTGCACCTGAATTATGACACACGAACCCAGACTAATCCGTCTTCGTCTTCTACGATCTCTCCGATTTCGTATTCTTCGGATTCTTCGTCTTCATAGGTTTCGTCTTCGTCAACTTCGTCTTCGCTGACTTCTTCTTCGGACTGGTTGTCAGCAAATTCTTCGGTAACGTCATAATCAACGCACCAGCCATGCAATTGCTGGAATTCGATGAATTCTTGGATGATTGCAATCTTCTCAAAATCATCTGTCTCAACAACTACTGAGTCATCTCCAAAATCCCACTCTGCAATGTTAATCTCAATCTTGTACATGATATTCCCCTTGGTTATGGCACTATTGCCAAGTAAAATCCTATCTCTGATTTGTGACAGCTTCCACCCATAATCCATCAATTTTTACAACGAAAGGTTAAATAAATGAACTTATCTGCCAATTTTTCTTTGAAAGAACTAACGAAATCTGACACCGCTACCCGTCTTGGTATCGACAACACGCCTGATGAGGAAACCATTGACAATCTCAAGACTTTGTGTGACAAGGTGCTTCAGCCTGTTCGTGACCACTTTGGTAAATCTGTTACTGTGAACTCTGCCTATCGTAGTCCTGAGAGTAATGCGGCTGTGAATGGCTCGAAGTCCTCAGATCATTGCAAAGGTATGGCGGCAGACATTGAGATTGCTGGTATTGCCAATGCTGATCTCGCCCAATGGATTATGGACAATTTGGACTATACACAGTTAATCTTGGAATTCTACACACAGGGTATACCCGACTCTGGTTGGGTTCATGTGTCGTATGACCCTAATAACCTCAAAAAGCAGGAATTGACTGCTGTTAAGGTGGCAGGGAAGACCCAGTATCTCCAAGGACTACAGGCTTAATTAGCCGCTTGCAGAAGTGTTTGGGGACAAGGTGTTCAAAGAAGATCACCTCCCCGCACTTCTCACATAGCCATGCTTCACCTCGGTCTATGGTGGTTACTTTGTTCCCATGTTGACCATGCCTTTTGCCGTAGAAGGTTCTTATCTTACGAATCATTTGCTAAGTTTAGCTTTTGAATAGTAGAAAAACTCACGCTTTTCATCAGGATTAATTTTAGCTTGTGCTTTCCTGCCCCAGTTTTGACCCGCCAAGATATTTCTGAGTTCTTTGTCTCTTGTCCAAATACTAGGTTGTCCTCGCCAATCAAAGTCATTCTTAGGCTTGTTCATGCGTAATCACCCTCTTGAGTGTGTTCTAACAGTCGTTTTTGCAGTCTAGCAATCCTGTCCTCGTTGTATTGCATGGCGGCGTGGGCATACTCAGCGGCAGTCTCAGCTTCCAGCTTGCGTAAATGAGCATCTTGTAATTCTTTGGCAATTACCTCATGGATAGTTCTTGCTCTCAAGATGTCTTTGACATACTTGATTGTTGACTGCCTGAAAGTCATAACACACCTCTCATTTCCCATCCCATTAAAAAGTAGTTCCATCGGGTTTGCAAAGCTGGCACGTTGTATCTACCTTTTGTACTGCTGAAGTCTGTGTGATTTTTTGAACGCATCATTGCCTCAAAAACTTGTTGTGCTTTGCTCATTCGTTAATCCTGTGGTGGTGTGCAAGTGTGAATGGTGGTCAAGTCTTTTGTGCGTTTACCGCATCGTGGACAGAAGTTCTGCTCTGTGCGCTGTTGCTCAGTAAACCCTACCAAAGGGCGAGGTGGAACATTAGGAGTTTTTTCAAACATCCAATCAGGTAGATCAGTAGTCATTTCTTCATTCCTTCAATGTAAATAGCCAAGCCATCAATTGTGTCTTTCCCAAAGCCAGTTAGCTTTCTAATCTCTCTAGCAACTTCCTCAATTACGTTATTGCGTAGTTCGTCATAGAACTCTTGTGCAGACTTGGGTTTTAGAAAGTTTGCTTTGACAGACTCTTGTCTTTGCTTAGCTTGTCGTTCAATGTCGTTGAATGCTTCATCTTCTTCAGTCATTGTCAGCCTCGTTTTGTAGGAAATAAAGCGCACCAATGAGGATTGCACCAAAGGCAATAACGACAAATGCACCAAACATCATCAACATAAAAGTTACCAGTACATCCCACATTAGACTGCCCTCCATTCACGCTCATTGCGCCCCGATGAAGACTTTACAGTTTTGCCTGTCAACTGAATCAGATTCATCTTCTCCAGTTCATTTAAACGGCGTGAGACTTGATTTCTGTCTAACCCGCTATGTGTGGCTATGCCATCCTTACCAAGCGCACCATGAGCCTTTAAACAGTCCACAATGATGATGAAATGCTTGGATGCCAAGTCTTTAGCGGCATCAGCGGCTTCATAGCTGGTTACTGGGTCGGAACATCTAACCCGATTGAAGATTGGCAAGTCAAAGAACTTCTTTACACCGCCACCAAAATGTGTGTCATCTAATAAACTCATCATTTACTCCTATTTAAAAATTTACTCCAGACAAAACCACCACCAACTTTTGCTACAAATTGCAATGCAACAATTTCAAGCATCAAACCACCAAAAGCAATAGTTGGGAATACTATAGAGTCAACAGCAGAACCCGCAACATTTGACCCATTGACACGAATCATCCATTCTTTATGCTTGAGGTATTGGTAGACCAGTGAATCAGCTACCATTGACAAGCTGAAAGCCGCCAAGGAAGCAAATGCAATCATGCCTGTGGCTGGATTTATGGCATAAGAAACAATGCTTGCCGTTGCGATAAGTCCACCCATTTTTATGGGTAATTTGTCACCTTCCCATAGGTCATGCAGTTTATCTCGCAAAGATAAGTCCAAGCCAATCAGCAAAAACGCACCTATTGGGCTAAACCAAACACCGAATGCGGCAATCAAAAGATTTGCGGCAACTAAAGATAAAACATAAATAAAAGCGTAAATCATGATCTCTCCGTTTTGATAACAACCCCATGATGACAAGCAACTATTTGCTGTTTGCCGCCAAATTTTTCCAACAACAAATCAGCTATATGTTCATGATATTGATTGTCTATCTTGTCAACAAAATCCAGTATTGATTCAACAAATAAGACAGATGTTGTTTGAATCTCTAATTCATACTTGATTCGCACATTGTTTGTTGGACACTTGCAGAAAAACTCTGTTATGTAGATGTTCATAACAATATTCCTTGTTCAACTTGGTGAAAACCCCAAACTGGCGGTGCATTGTGTGCCTCAATCCTGCTTCTCATGACTTGCGCTCTAGCCTCTTTTGTTGGTGGAGGATAGTTTCCGCTTCTCCACTTCCCATCCATACCAACATTTCTAGCAATGTTTGTGGAGTCAGCAGAACAGAAAGGCAGTTTTGTAAAGATTGCAGGGTCTAGCATTCGTAAACCATGCAATTTACAGGATGGTCTGCCTAAATCATCACAGATTATTCGCATGGCTTGACCCATCTTTGACCACCATTGAAAAGTTCCTATGGTTGCGTATTCACCTGAACTGCCAATGCAAACCCGAACATAGGTATTGGCTAATTGTTCAAATCTTTCAAGGGATTCGTGCATATGCCAAACAGGTGCGCCAAACCATAGCGGCAATGGGTTATCACGCAACAAAGCATCGTTATCTTCTTCTGTGCCATCAATGACATCAGGTAAAACAGCAAAGTCGCAGGAAGGCACTTTTTTCAGGTTTAATGCCCATTCGTAAAATGGTTGCCAATCCTTTACAGGTTCTCCTGATTTCCATGCACTAAATGCCCCGTTATCAATGGCAAAAGACTGAGCTACATCAATGGCAGTTGCTATTTGTTCAGGATGGGCATAAGAAACAAACGCATGACCAGCTTGAACTGCATAGTTAGCCACAGGCGTTGGTGTTATTGGAAGTCCGTGGTAATGAATCATATTAACTCCTATCAAGTTAGTGGGTACTCACTTACGCTTTCCCCGTTGGTTTACATCAGAAGGGTATGTCTGAATCAAGGTCATCAAAGCCACTTGAGGACTTCTTCTTGGGCGAGGAAGTATTGGCTTCTTCTTTAGGGTTTACTGCAAGACCCATGAATTTGCCTGATTTACCCTCTTTAATCCAAGCTGAGAGCCAGTAGGACTGACCATCGACTGTAATGTTGCCTTTATAGTCGGGCTGGTTTCCTGTCTCTTTTTTGTCGTTCTTAAAGAGGACACCTGAATTGTCACGCTGTTCCATATTTACACCTTAATTTCATTGAGTTTTTTAACCTTGTCATCCACTTCCGCAAGAAACTGGATAACCTCTTGTTCGAGTTCTGCAATATAACGATCATTGCGCTCGATTCTTTTGATGAACAGTTGTAGATGTTCGGGCATTCGTGGGTCGAAACTCACAAAGTCGCACCAACTTCTGTTCGTACACGCCATTTGCCATTGCATTTGGTCGTAATACTTCTTTGCTGGCTCATCTCCCAAAATGGTATCAATATGGGTAGCCGTGTTTGGACACTTGATCTCTAGGCATCCATCATCGCCCACCAAGCCATCAGGAGAGGCGGCAGACATGGGAATGCGTGGATGGTCAATAGCACCTACCTGATTTACCATGTTGCCTGTTTTTAACTCATACGCCGCACGAGCATAAATTTCCTGCTCGATACCCCACTCCATAGCCGCATTGGTGTATGACTCTGCCACTTGGTTTGTCATACGCTCGACTACGAGTTGAGCCATGTAGTTAGCCCTGCTAGTGCTGTAACCTGTCTTTGTTTTGGCAACAATGTCAGAGATACGTGATGCCGTAGCTTTACCGCATCTTTGCTGATGCCATTCGGGTGTTCCTTGGATTACTTCACTCATTTCAATGCTCCTTTACGCTTTTCTTTGGCATCAATCACTTTCTTTTGCCAGCCCTTATCACCACCGCAATGAGCGTAAGCAGTGCTGTATACATTCTTGAGTTCCTCTAAAGTTGAAGCCGCATCAATAGCCGCCAAGTGGTCAATCATCATGCCTACATCTATATCTGAGCCTGAGTCACCCTCTGGCAAGTCTTCTCCAGCATAGATGTACAGACCCAAACCATGCAATGACAATGCCTTGGTCATGCAACGCATGATGGCGGTATTGACTGCAAATGCGTCAGGGTTGGGGATAGCTTTATTGCGATAGTCCATTACTGGAAGTTGGCAAGTCATTGGTTTGCCAAACATGGTGACTGTGACGAACACCATTGCTGTGCCGTTTATGTCCATGTAGCACTTGTCGCCAAACATATCCACCTTGTATATGGCTGTAGGGTCTGCCTTTAGTGCTTCAGCCCATGCCCATGCCCATGAAAGATAGGTTAGGTTGGCTTTCTTTTCCGTATGCTCATTGACGTTCTTGTTGAGCAACATCAACACCTGTTCCTGATTCATATTCACTCCTGTTTAAAATTTTGAAAAGTTTTTGAAATGTTTGTTTGGGTTGAGTCTGTATATACAAACTCATGGTCAGTCAGTTTTTTTGTTGGCAGTACCTTTCTGTGAGTTGAAGATTTGTTGGGCAATGGAGAATTGGGTATCAAAGTCAAAGTCGGCAAGTTTGAACCAATTTCCTGAACATGAGCAGATCGGGAGAGAGCCAACTTTAGGCTTTGTGCAAAACTGGCAAAAATATTCATCTTGGCTTTCCTCTAAGATCGTTGCAATGGTGTTTTTAAGTTTCATCTTTATCTCCCCTATATTCGTTTTTTAACCAAAGGGTTCGCAAGGTACGCAGTTCATCATCATCATCAATTGATGGTGTCTTTGTCTTGCTGTACAAGTAAAACTCAGCCCTGCGAGTCATCTTGTTGTCAATGCGTTCTTTGATGAGTTGAAAGGCATACTCCCAGTCGCCTGATTTGATGGCAAGAGGGATAGCTTCAGAGCCAGAGATAGCTTCCATAATGTCATCATCATTGAGTTGTTGGTAGGATTCCCAAACGGCTTTGTTAAATGCTGTCATCGATAGACTCCTCAATCTGTTTTTCAATTTGTTTGCACTCCTTGGCAGAGAGTTCGTCTGTAATGTCAATGCGGTTGTTGCCAATTTGTAAATAGGCTACCCAAATGAATTTATCGTAGACTCCCTCGTTGGGAGAGTAGTCGGGGTCATATTCCCATTCGACCCAAGCCTTGATGTCTATTTCAAGGTCACAAAAATCTATATCCAGTTCCATGTTTACGCCTTTCAATGTGTTGGTAGAGAAGTCGTAGTGTTACACAGATTATAATGTTTAACACTAGGATAAACCCTAATTGTGGTATTTGTTAAACACAACACAATCACGCCTCTATGCCAAGACCTAAAACTGAAATGACCAAAAGCGGCAAGACTATTGCCGTACGAGCCACTTTAAGCGAGTGGAATGAGTTTAAACGACTTGGAGGGGCTAAGTGGTTGCGACCATTCTTAGCAAAGTCCATTGAAAAACATCAGCAAGAGAAGAAAACAGTATAATTATTTGAAACACGGATAGGTTGAGCTTGATCTCTCAACCGAAAAGCGAGCCTCCCCGCCTGCCGTTTGTTTCTTTGTCTTAGGAGGACAGCGAAGGAAAAAAATGCCTACTCGATATTTAAAATCGGGGGTTCGTGACAGCGAATCCATCGACAAACTTTCCCCTTTAGCCGAAACACTTTTTTATCGTTTGCTGGTCACAGTAGATGATTTTGGTCGTTTTGATGCTAGACCAGCCATGATTAAAGCCAACTGTTTTCCAATAAAGGAATCAGTCACCTTAAATAAGTGTAAGGATTTGGTAAGCGAACTACAAGAAAGCGGCTTGATTCACGTTTACGAGTCTGATGGCAAGCAATATCTGCAAATGTGCAAGTGGGACAATAAACCCAGAGCATTAGAAAGCAAGTTCCCTGCACCTGAATACAATGATATGCAGATGTATACAAGTGTATGCAACAAGCATACAGATGCACCTTTAACCGAAACCGAAACTAAAACCGAAACTAAAACTAAAACCGATATTACGCCTGAAGGCGTTTCACAATCTGTTTGGCAAGATTTCAAGACTTTAAGGAAAGCCAAAAAAGCACCCATAACGCAACGAGTAATTGATGGAATGCGGGAACAGGCTGACATTGCAGGCTGGACACTTGAGCAAGCCATGAGTGAATGTTGTGTTCGTGGTTGGCAGGCTTTCAAGGCTGAATGGGTTGCTGAGAAACCCAAACTGGTCAACAAGTTTGATATAGCCCATGTCACAGTACCATCAAGCTCAGAACGTGACCCTGCCCTTGCAAAACTTGACGAAGATGCAAAACTTGCCAAGCCAAACCCTGAAATACTGAAAATGATTAGAGAAGGGTTTAAAGGTAAAGTAGCATGACAAAACATGAAGCCAATCGACTACTGGACAGATGCAGGGAAACCTCGCAACTTAGCTACGCTGACACAACCCGAGCGCTCACAGCTACTGGAGACATTGAAGCAGATGGAGGCGAAAGAGTGGATTTTGAGACACAAGAGGAAAATCAAAGACCTTGGGAAAATGAAAGCATCCGCATGGTGGTGGCAGACCTTATCCGACATAGAGAAAAAACGTGGGTTACCCGCCGCTAATGATTTGCGTAGACGAATGAACAACATAAACGAAAGGCGTAAAAATGAACCCATTTGAAATAAAAGAGCCAACTTGCATCAGTTTTTCAGGTGGCAGAACATCAGCGTATATGCTTTACAGGGTGTTAGAAGCT
>Ga0209353_10000616_pt1 | contig 21546 bp, 17 predicted proteins | sample LauGreSpBDMM15SD_2_FD_187561 | JGI IMG/M metagenome (GOLD analysis project Ga0209353, IMG submission 187561) | Freshwater lake microbial communities from Lake Michigan, USA - Sp13.BD.MM15.SD (SPAdes) (version 2) | ecosystem: Environmental > Aquatic > Freshwater > Lake | place: Lake Michigan...
TTGAATTTTCAATTTCAGGCGTGATTCCCAAACTCGACACAAAAACCAAACCTCGGCAGGCCTCCCCAAAGACTTTCCTAAGCACTATGAGCTCGCAAGAAGCACTGATCAAGGTCGCAGAAAGCAAGGCTGAGGCCAAGGAAGCTGGAACCTACAGCCAAGTCCCTGGAGCGCCGCGCAAGCTCCTGCAAAGCCGGGTAATGCTACTTCCCTGTGGTCACCGTGCCCCGTACTTTATGCCAAACGGTGACATATCCAAATGCATGTGTCTCTCGGACTCTGACGATGAAGAAGAAGATGAAGATGAAGAACTGAACATGAGTGACTCCGACACTGATCGTACAGATACGGACGAGGAATGATCCTCCTGTTTCCTCTGCAGGACGAGCCATTTTCGGGGCCACTGGAGAAGCTTTTGCTAACTGAAGAGTTTGAGCAGCGTATGGACTTCCCCCCATTTTTCGCGGGCGTGTCGTCTCCTAGCTCATGCGAGTGGACTGAGGCGTGTGCTCGGTGCGGGTTGGTGAGGGAGGAGGGTGACTTGACTGACGACATGGTCTGGTGGAGAGATGAATTCAATGTTCAACATGGCGCTTGGCAGTCAGTGTGCAAGGACAGCGTGTGCCTTCGTCTTCGGAATGTGTGGCGTAGCTAGGTCTGTAAATCAAGTTTGTACTCAATAAAAATCCTATTCCCACAAAACCAAAAAAGATTTTTTTCTCTTCCTTTTTTAGATTTGACCAAAATGAACAACGCAGCACCAGTCTACGAGTACATCCAAGATGTCGAGGAGGATTTGCGCGAAACTAATTTACTTGACTGGCCCGTTTTTTTCAAGGGATATTACCAAGCATACGACACCTTCAAGGCAGCGAGGGATCGAGTCCCCAACATGACCCTCGCGGAACTCGAAGAACTGTCCAACCTTGCGATGGTGAAAGGCGTTGAGCCTTCACACCTTGACAATCGAGTTCCCTTGCTCATCGAATGGCACCGCCAGCAGCAGGCAGAGCAAGAAAGGGCGAAAGAACGAAGAAACTACACGCAGATGATGGACAGGATTGACGTACGATCCAGCCTGTTTGATATGCCAACGGCGCCTGAACCAGATCCGGAAGAAGCAGAAGAGGAAAAGGCGGACGCGGCCTTTCTCGACCCGGACCCGATCATGCGCAAGGCAAGATCTTTAATTGGTATACCCTACTACGGCAAACTGGAGGATAAAGTGAAAATTTACGACAACGCTGTCAGATTAACGACCAAAGGCACGACCCCCAAGGTCAGGCGCAACGCAGCTGAAAGGGCTATCAAAACGAAGGCGGCCATTGAAGTTATGATGGACGTTAGATACGCAGCGTCCCAAGCGAAGACAAAGGACGGCAAGAGCAAGGTGCCACAGGGGCAAAAACAAACAGAGTTATGGAAGGCCAAGAGGGCAGCCGCAGCGGAAGAACAAGCGGACCTCGAGGGTCTTCAGGAGCTGATCACGCTAACCGAGGCGGAGAGGGACGCCCAACGAAGACTGAATCGGCTCAAGCAGATGCAGACTGAGTTTTACGAAGAAATGCTCAAGGACTTCCAGCAACGCGAAGCGCGCGAACAACAAGTGCTACAGCATCAAGCACTGCAGCAGTTGCCATTACTTGACCTAACGCAGTATCGGACTGATCGGGGGCTAAAAAGAGGTTCTAGCCGATTAAATAACTTTTAAAAAAAAACGCCTTTTTTAATGAGCTACTGGCTGCAAATTGGCAGGGGACAGGGGGGTTTCATGAGGGGTAGGAGCGGGCAGGTAGATGGCGATACAGGTAGACAGGAGGGAGTAGTAGAGCGCCTTCTCTTCTCCACTGGACGGTCCACTGAGCTTGTACATGGCGAAAAAGAGCAGGCAGACGGCGATGAAAGTAGTGACAGCGAAACGAAGGAGTCCTTTGGAGATTTGTCCGGAGCAGCACTTGGAGATATATACCGGGTCTGAAGCGGGAGCATCGGCTTTTGAATCCATGGTCAAGTTCGTGATTAAACCAGCTTGTTTTTGTCTTTTGTGAAAACCACAGGGTTTTTATATTAAGCCACCCGTTTAAAATAATAGAGAATTCGTTTCATGTCAATCTGTCCTGAACCGAGCGAGACGGTGAATAGAATGTCCGGGGACATGACATTTGGACTGCTGATGGGCGCCCCGAATTCGTACCACATGTCCCACAGGCGCTGCGGTTCGCTGAACACCTGGCTAGATATTTGGGAACTGACAAAGTTATTTCTAGCCTTGCTGTGACAAGTAATCTTGGCAGAATGACTGACATAGGCCTTGTGGTTCCGAGGCGTTCCGTCCCACGAGAACACCTGGAATTCAACGTCGAGGTCGACGAAATAGGTTCCAGCGGACGCGAGGGCTAGGGGAACCTTTGCAAAATCCCCAACGTAAGTGTCGTCGAAAATGTAATAGTACGTGTACAGGTAAACCTTGAAGTCAAGCTGAGAAGCCGCTGACACTGTGATCTGGTGACTACTGCGCAGCCTGTAGACTTCACCGACGGCTGTCGTCCAGGTAGGGGAACTGTCGGGGTTAACAAAGGAGGCGAACGGTCCTTTAATCGAGACGACGACGTCGCGTGGGATGTTGTTCTGCTCATAGACGGAGGTGGATCTTTCATAGAGCCGACTTGGAACGTTAATCGCGGCAACAGTGCTCGCGACCAGAGCAGTACACGTGAGCCTTTGAACATTCGAAGGCCCATCTACGCGAAGGCTGGCCGTTCCGCCAGTGGCCAACAGCGGGTCTTTGAAAAGAATCAGCTCTCTAGTCGCGATCCTATTGATAACCGCCCCGGCTGAACCATTCAACCCCCAATCCTGCTGAATACTTCCGTTGAGCCATAGCTGACCAAGGTGAGCGTCGGCGTATGAAATCAGCGCCGGCGCTAGCTCACTGCTGCTGCTGATAGTTCGGTATCTTTCAGTTCCGAACGAACCGTCAGGGTTATTGGTCTCATAAACTCGCCCACCCTTCGGTCCAACGGTTAGATTAGTACAGCTGAAGTCCTGGCCGATGGTCCCTTCCGCACCTGGCTCACCGCGCTCACCCTTTTCTCCGGCAGGTCCTGGCACTCCCTGTTCGCCTTTAGCTCCCTGAACACCTGGAGCTCCGTCAAGACCCGGTAAGCCTTCCTTTCCGGGTAGACCGCCCTGACCCGGAGGCCCTGGCGGTCCAGGTTCTCCCGGCTCGCCTTTGTCACCGATTAATTTCGTGTCAGATAGAGCATATACGTTGCCGCTACCGTCCAAAGCGAGTACGTTCTGCCCGCCGTTTTGGTACAGGTCTCTGCTCCGCTCGGTGAACACGATTCGGCTGTCTACGGCGTCAGGGAAAAAGACAATTCCTCCACCCAGATCGTCCTGGTCTGCGATACGACTGCGTTTGAGAGTGCGACCTTGTCGATTGGACAGTATGGGTACTTTGAGAGTGTTGGCGAGGTTGTCTTGCTGTTCAACTGGATACAACACCAACTGCGACTCGATCGCTGCGAACTGAGTAAGCGCGTCGACTTGCTCCTGAGTAATGTTTAAACCTTGCAAGTCAGCCTCATTGTCACCGTAGCCGAATCGACTGAACGACATGATTTGAACAAAATTATGTCTTGAAACACAATCAGCCACCCGTAAGGAAATGCGGTTTTTTTCTTAATTAATTGCAATATCGTGTCGGAGGCGGCAGGCGTGCTCATAAAAGTTACATTCCAAGGAGCCATGTCCATCAACAGCGCCGAATACGCCGAGGGCCCTTGCTGCAACGCCGAGTACGGCTGCCCTGAGCGCTGGAATTTTGACCAAGGCAGCTATGGTCCTCAGTGCAGCTCCCACTGTTTCTACAGCGCCGGAAAGTGCTTCGTGCCGGAGACACCTCTGCAATGCATTGACGATGAAGTTCCTACTCCTTCGCCTCTGATGACCAGTTCCAATACTGATCCCGAGGTTGTTCGTTTGCGAAGTCGCAGCTGCGGCCTGCTGAACAGCCCAACGGTGGCAGGTACCCCAGTCTCGTTGTCTGCCGCCAACGCGGAGACAGGATCCTCAAAACCCTGTTGCCCGTGTCTTAGCTGCCGCATCAAGCGCATCGGACGCCGCGAACAAGAAGAAAAGACTTTTACCGAGCTTTGTGACGAACTCCTCGTCCGCCAGCAGCGCGTCCGCGCAAGTCTCGAAAAGCTCGTTGAAGAAACGGAGGCCAGCGTCCAAAGATACGCCCTCTCTCTCCGCGAGTTCACGCAGCAAGAAGAAAATCAAAGTGGTCTTTGGTCCTGCTCCGCCTGCCAAGTCGGCGGAAACTGCCCCTACAGAGTCCAGCGACAATGGCAAGTGCCTGACCTCTGTGGAAGTCCTTCGGCGTTTAGCGTGCCTTATGAGGGTTTTTGAGGACAGAGGCAGGTCTACGTTTGACTCATGGGACGGCATCTCCGGCATCCGAGGCATGGGAGCGATGGACAAAGCCAAGATGCTGAAGGAACTGCTGCAGAACGCGCGTGAGGATCTTGACAAGGCGAGCGCTAGTCTAGAGATGGTATTGTGTACTCCTCTGGTAGAAGCACCTCCGAAACCTACGGGGCGCGCCCCCTCTATCTTTGACGAGGAAGGGACGGACGAGGACAATGACGAGCTATAGCATGAGTACAATTTTTGTTTATTAAAGAACCGATTTCATTATATATACCGAGCTTGGTCTTCCCCGTGCCATAGAAACACAGCGCACCAGGCTAGACTTCGATTGCCGCAATTGATCTCTTCGTCTTTCTGCTCGGCATCTCTCTCCGTGTCTCGGCTGTTTCCTCTTCCTAGTTTTAAAAAATCCTTTCTCCCAAAGGAATCGTACTGGATCCACTTACCGTCCTGAGCTTTGCCTAATGCTAGCCAGTGCTCCCCTCCCATCATTGACGTCTGATTATTGACGATGCAGCATTGCCCCACTTGAACATCCTGGAGTTTGGGAGCCAAGTCGCGCGGGAAGACTCCCAAAAAGTTTTTTCCAAAATGTTTCTTGCCATAGTTTTGAAGAACCGACTGTGCCACACCCGTGAGCTTGAGATCTTGCCCGATCAGCTTGAGGATGGTGGCGTAGTTGGCTTCCGCTTGACGCTTGATTTCGCGGGCTGGCATGTGGATAGATTCTTTAGCCCGTCAAAGTTCCGTCGGTCGTATTTTGTGCCGTTATTCTTTAGCCCGTCAAAGTTCCGTCGGTCGTATTTTGTGCCGTTTCTACACGCATGACACGTCCGTTTTCAATACGGACGAGGTAAGAGCGCTTGAAGCGAGTGAAAATGAGGATGTCGGTCGGAATGTTTTGCTGCCAATTGTCAAGCCCTGCGCCGAGTCCGTACAATGATTCGTTGAGCGCAACGCGAGTGGCATTCGAGTTTGCCCGCGGCCAGGTGGTGTAAAGGAACATCCCGGCATCGACGAACTGCTGGTACGTTTCCGGACCGCATGAATTGTAACCGAGTCCAGTTTGTGAATGAGTCTCGTGATATTGCTGGACTAGCTTGGTAGTCTTTTGAGCGGGAGCTTGCCAATGTGTCATGGGGTCCCCTTGCTGCTGGGGCCACTGCTTGCCGTCGAACAAAATTTGGTAATCGGTGAGACTGTAAGGCAAAACATCGTCCTGAGGTCTAGTCACAACAGTGCCACCTGTAGCGGCAGAAAAAGTTTTCCTGCGCGGGAATCTGAACAGCGACCGATTAGAGTGAACTGGCCCCGGTGACATGTCGGTGTGAGCCAGCGCAATGGCGGTCGTGTCTGGACTAATGTCGAACTGACGGTTGAGCGTTCCTTCGCCGATTGATTGCTGCGCTTGGCAAACAATGTTGTCCAGATCCAAGACAAAGGCCGCTCGCTCAGTACTCGGGCCCTGTACAAAGTGGTTGAACATTGTCATCTGCATCTTGGAGAACTTGTAGTCGTCCCTGGTCAAGAATTCCCCGTCGTTCTTGCAACCTACAGCCTGAATGCAATTGTTTTTCCACTTGGAATCGACGGTCATGTTGAGTCGGAAATCACCGCTTGGAATAGCGTGAGGAAAGCGGAAGAAAGAGAGCGGGGGTTGCCACAGAAACTCAATATAGTCAGACGTAACAGCTGCGCAGCGATCAACAAAATCCGGGGCGTAGAAATTGTTAACGTTGGCCAAGCCATCTCGCGCGAACGCGTTGGAAGTAAACGATGTTCGTTTGTCAAAGGCATCGACTTGAGCAACGTGACTCGTGATGGTCGATACCACTTGTCCGCCATAAGTTAGTGTCAGACTGCTGAACATTTGAGCGCAAGCACAATGGGCCGGGGCAATTGCGGGCAAGCAATTGTACTTTAGGAAATCTTTCCAACCCGCGAAACCTTCGTATTGAGCGGCTAAGTCACCAGATGGTGCCGGCGAGAGATCGGTTTGCGCCATAGCAACTTTGACGGCCCGCACCAATGCCTGGCGTCGAGCAATGAGATTGGCCCTAGCGATGGTGCCGCTGGCTTTGTTTTCCTCCGTGAGGTAAGCCACGTAGGCTGTACGCACCGCTGTTACTGAGAGGACAATAGACGCATATGAGTTGAACTTTTCGTCGTCCAGGAGTGCCAGATACATCTTGTTCAGCTGACTAGGTGATTGATCGATCTGGCCAATGGTAGTAAACTGGTCTCCGCTAATATTCGCCCCGTTGACCAACTCAAGTTGCACTCGCAACCGGATGTAGCTCCTGGAAGGCACGTACCACATGTTGGCCGAACCGGCAGTCCATCGGAACTCGATGCGCTGGTTCTGGAAGCTTTCTTCGCTGAATTGCAGCCCTTGAGTGGTCTCTAGACGCTCGATCTGGGCCCCCGACACGCCGTTGAAGGGGACCGTAGGACGCGACGGAAGGGCGAACAGAGACATTTTCTTTTTTTGTGCCCTTTTCGCAGATCGCCCTTTTTTATTTTTTGATTTTCTAAAAAGAATGAGCCCTAGCTACATTTTAAAAAACAGAAGCAAGGGTTTAAAAAATAATATTGTTTTTAATAACTTGCCATGGCGGCCAGCATGGCAGGATTCTTGTTGAACTTGTTTTGCACGTGGGCACGTGTCAACGCACTGAGTTGAGCCGAGCTGATGCGGCGTCCGCCGAACATGTGGCCTCCGTATCCTTTGCCGCTGCTGTCACCGTCGGGCACCTCCATGACTTCGCTGGCTTCCTCTGAAGCTGCGACGTCGGCCTTGGGCTCATCGGTCGGCTCGGGCTGGTCATAATTCAAATTGACACCTGTCGTAGCACTGACCTTGTGCAGCGCTTCGAAGCCCTTCTTGATAGCGCTCGAGGCGAGCTCGCGAAGAGGACCGCGGAGCACTTCGAACGCGGCACCGGCCGCTTGAGCCCAGCCCGGAGGCAGCTTGCCCGCGATCCATGAAAAAGCCTTGTCCAGAAGCTCGTCTGCTTTGGCCTGGATACCGGCCTCCGTGTCAGGGATGTACTGCTTGAGTTTCTCCCGTACAAAATCACCAAAAAGCTTTTTGGCGCGCTCGAGCAGCGGCTGCCACAGCTTTTCTTTGGCCCAGGCGCCTGCCTTTTTAACAGCGCCCTTGACCGACGATCCGAGTTTGCGAAACCAGGCTCCTACTTTTCCGCTGCCTTTCATCCCGCTTCCGTGCATCATACGATACATCGACTGATGATGCAAGGCTGCACCGAGACCTCTGAAAACGGCCGGGTAAGCCTTTTGGAGCAGCTTCTGAGCAACCCCGTGAACTCGTGCGGCACCTCCGGATTGGTCCATACGGTCCCTACCAGAACCGGCGAGATACAGCCCTTTGCCGCGTCGTCCCTTCCCTCCTGAGCCGGCGAGATACAGTCCCTTACCGTGCTTGCCCATGCCTTTGCAACAGCCTTTCCCTTTGGTCATGGATTTAGGAGCAGACAGGTAAATCTCGGTTTGGTCCTCGTCTTCTTCCTCGGCGGTGACGTGCCGCTTCTTCTTGCCCAGACCGTTCATCCGCTCCGTGGTCGTGTTGGGAGCCACAATTCCGGGCCCGACCATGATGAATTTGGACATAGGAGGAGCCTCGTAGTAGTTCGTGTCGGTGACGTCCGGCGTCATCGCTTGGTAGATGTCATACACTGGCATCTTTGCAGAAGTTTTTTTTTATGCACCGCAAGAAGCAAGATATTTTTTTATTTGGAAGTAGCTGCAATTAAAAAAAAAAACCACAGACTTGTATTGTTCTAAAAAAAAATTTAATTACTAGGAAAAATAACTAATTTCAACAGTATACGAAAAGTCCTCGTACATTGGGGCCGGCGTCGTTCCGTCTTCGGTGGTCCAGTTGCTGATGACTTGGGATATGGAGCTTGACTGTAGACTTTCCGCATTGACCTCGATCGGGTACGCCGGCGTGTACACAATCAGACGGTTGGGTTTGGCCGTGATTGGGATCACCCCCAAGATGTTGCTGGTCCGGCCGTTGACCGCAATCCCCGGCGAAGCAATGCTGCTGTGCAAGATAAAGCTGCTGATGTTGTTGAGCGCCGCTCGGTTAGGTCCACGTGCGACAGCGGGGTCAGTGGGCACAATGAAATCGGTTTTACTGTCTAGACCGAGCAGTGAGAACACGGACTGCGGAGATGCTTTGATGGTGAGTGCCTTGTAAGAGGTAGAGAAGTAAACATATCCAGAAGAAGTGTCGGCGCTGAAGTTGATGGTGGTCTGCGCAAAACCGCTCGAGACGACATTCCGGGTGATCGTGGCTACCAGGTCTGCAAATGCGTACTGTCCCTGGGGGATGACACAAGAGAAAGGCTTGACGGTTGTTTTCAAGTCCTTCGCATTATATTCGCTAATGTCAAGATCGACGACGTCGTTTTTGCCCGTGAAGACGTTCGGTACCGAGTTCCACACGTTTGCACTGACGATCTTGGCGCTGACATACTGCGCGGGCGGAATATTCACGGCCGGGATCAAATTCATAGTGTGATAGGCCTGATCGCGTTCGTACTGTCCAGAAGCAGCAGAGCTTATCGTTAAAACGATCTTGCCTTGTTTAGGGGCCACCCGATCCGCATCTAGTCTTCCTCCGGGCATCCTGTTTCTTTTTTTTTTGCAGAAAGTAAAACACATTTAAAAAACTTTTTTTCCAAACCGCATCAAAAAGCGTTTTCGTTCCATTATGAGCTCAGACGATGAGGGGGGGAAAGATCCCCGAGAACAAAAACGACTGGGTCAGCGACTGCCTCAGAAACTGCTGGACCTTACCATGAGTGCGGACAAGAAGTGGCATGAGAAGTGGAAACCCCGTCAAGACCTGTTACAGTTTCCCCATCCATTTAGAGTGTGCTTGACGGGTCCACCCAACTCGGGCAAGTCTACGGCTATCCTGAACATCCTCGCTAGAGCTCAGCCATCCTACTCGTCCGTTCATGTCATCTATCCGGGCGGGAGCGGGGGCACGTCCGAGTATGACATGATTCGCCCCAAGAAACTTGTCAAGTTTCACGATTCTATTCCCGACATCAGCGTCTTCCCAACCATCAAAGAAGGGGCCAAGAAAACCGCCATCATAATTGACGACCTCGAGCTCAAAGAAATTCCGGCAGACGAGCGAGCTTCCCTCGACAGAATCATTGGCCACGTGTCAACGCACCGGCATGCAGACGTTTTTGTATGTTCACAACAGTGGACCAACGTACCTCCAATCGCCCGAAGATCGTGCAACGTCTTTGTGCTGTGGAAACCAAGAGATGGTCGGACACTGAGTCAAATTTCAGAAGGGGTAGGAGAGGACCTGGCTGTTTTGTTCAAGATGTGTAAAAACCCCCGTGATTCAATTTGGATTGACAAGTCAGACCACAGCCCGGCTCCGATCCGTCTCAACGGATATCAAGTGATTAGCAAGGGTAGACAGGGCGGAGATTGAAAAAAATAAAAAACTTCTTGTCACTCTTTTTTCTTTTCGTCCTTGGCAAGAAACAAAAACATTGAAAACACCATGGTCACAGCGCGCAAAGCGTCATCAGCGACTGTGAAGCGTATGCGCAAAAAAGGACCCACTGAGGTCAGCAACTCTGTAGTCCTGTCTGCTAATGTCGGCTCGAGTCTCAAGCGCGAAAAAGTTCTCAAGCCCCCAGAGCTCACGGCTGCGCAGACTTTTGACAATCCGCAGGCAAGTAATACAAAGATTCGTTCGGGGTTTGTTACCCAACCTGGACAGGCGATGACCGGCGGAGCACGCCGGCGCAAGACACCGGCTCAGAAGCTAGCTGACCTGGCTAAGCGCAAGCCCGCGAGCAGAAACGTGACCAACTCTGACATCTTGCGATCAATCGGCTACACACGTGCCGACCGAGAGCTCGGGGCCAAGATCAATACGGCCGACGTGTACAAGACAAGAATTGACACTATGTTTAAAGCCAAAAAGGCTGCCACGCACGGGCTCGACTCGTTCCACAATTGGGGTCCCAAACCCGCCGGTATGAGCGACCAGAATTGGTCCGATTATAAGAGAGACTTGGCCGAAGAGCGCAGCGACACTGGCTTTGGCAAGAAGAAGTCAAGGAAGAAATCGCACAAAAAATCCCACTCTCGTAAGCACTAGTCATTAAAAAACGTTTTATTCTTTATAGTATCTTTTTCAAAGTAAACAATCACAAAAAGTCAAAACGACGTGTGAATGCACGGTCAAGGCAAGAAAAACGATGTCTTTTCCGGATGGCTTCGGAGGTACACCCCGATATACCGACCGACCCCGGCAAAGGGCATGGCCGTGGACTATCCGTTCAAAGATGTAGAAGACGAGATATTGACTGCATACAAGGTGTCCACCAAGTATGGGCACAAACCCACCATCCGTTCCAAGAAGGAGCAGGCATTTCAGATGGGCTTGATTGTAGCCGAACCTTTAGAGGGAGAAAAGGACGACTTTACCGAATTTGAGAAAACAGAGGAGCAGAAGGCGAAGGAGGAAAAAGCCAAGACCGCATCGGCCGCAGAGTTGAAGATCTCCCTCGACGCAGTCACTGCTGCAGCTGACGCTAAAGTACTAGCAGCCGTTAACCAGGCTCAGGCGGATTTAGCGGCTGCTCAACTGCAATCAGCGGCAGACCTAGCGGCAGCGCTGGTCAGGGCGCAAAACGACATCAAGGCAGCAGTCACCGATGCCGAGCGAAAGGCTGCGCTGGATGCCAAGACACAGGTTGCAATGGCAATTGCTGACTTGCGAGCGACGCTGGGTCTGGCTCCACCTCCAGCTCCTGCTCCTCCTATTTTACCACCAGGTCCCAACGGACCGGTTCCTGGAGGTCCGCTGCCTCAGCCCAAGTACCCGGGCAATATCTATCCAACCATACGCACGGTCGGCAGATTACCAGCGGATTGGAAACGGATTTACGACGCCGAGTTGCTCAGTCTGAATGCCACCGACCTCGCCGAGCAAAAGTCATTTGAAGGCGCAGCCTTTCGGCTATACTCTACGTACGCGCGGCAGCCAGTGACGGACGAGACGGCAGACCTGGGCAAATTCGAGAATGATCTCAAACAGGAAGTGGTCAGCGTTACGTCGGCCAGGTCCGTTGCTCCCAAACTGTACCCGCCAGTCAGCGATGTGCAGCAGCTGATGCCAGAATTCAAAAAGGCATACGACAATGAACTTGCCCAACTGCCCCCGGCGGCTCCCAATGCAGTCAGCCAGTTGTCAAGCAAAGCAATGCAGCTGTACAAGAAGATCGAGGGTCAAGACATGTCCGACTTAAAAAAAGAAGTTTCAACGTTTAAAGGCGAGTTGGCAAAGGAGCGAGTTAGAATAGTGGATGACTTCGCGAGATCGGTAAGTAAATACCCCGAGGCCAAGACCGTCGCTGATCTGCCTGCGGAATATCTCGCTGCAGTTCAAGGCAAGGTTACGGAATTGAAAACTACAGATCCGGTTGAAATCAAGCGACTACAAGCGTTTGCGCTGAATACTTACGCTACTGAGATCCAAGGTCAAGACATGAGTTTTCCAAGAATGAAAATCAAGAAGTTCAAAACGGACTTGAAGGCTGAAGTTGCAAACATCGAAAGTTCCAGGATCCAGCCGGCACCTGATGATACGTACAAAGCTATCAACGACTCCGATGAACTACCCCCCGAGTTTGCTCAGAAGCTCGTTACACTCATTAATGCCTACGGTGAGAATGACAAGGCAAGAATCGACGCGTTGAAAGCAGCGGCAACTGCGTGGTACAACACACAGGCGCAGGCAGGACGACAAAGCACGGATGTTGTCAAGGAAGCTGATGAACTGATCACCGCGGTGAGGAGCATAGTAAAGAAGCTCCCCAAAAAAATTGACGCGCCCACCCCCAAGCCCACCCCCAAGCCCGCGCCCGCTGTAGATGTCAAACTTGAAGCGGTCCTACAAAAGCTAACGAAGACCATCGATGATGTGACCATTGTTTTACGAGCCTGGGAAAGTTCGTCGCCGATTATGGTGGCCAATTTGAAGGCTCCAAATAACGAACCTGACAGACAATCGAAAATAGCCGAGGTGGCCGATGGTATAGCACAGGTCCAAGCAGCGCTGGACAAGATGGTTCAGACCCACCTAGCCGTGAAAGACGAAGCGGTCATCAAGACAAACAACCAAGCTAAAGAAAAGTTTAATCGGCATGGCAAATTGTTCCAAGACTTAAAAAGTGTTCAAACTCAATTAAACGACCGCGCCACGGCACTTCCTTTGGAACCAATCTTCGCTCCTCCGGTGGGGATGTCGCCAAGAAATACCAGAAGAATAACCGCGGCGAACCTGAGGACCCCTAGCAAGAATTCGGTGAACGCGTACATCGACAAGCTGCGTAGTCAAAATAGGGAAAAAGAAGCAAAAAAACTAGAATCGCTACGTAACAAGGCCGTGGAATACAAATCAAGGCTACAGGACCCGGCCTTTAAGCTTCAATCGCCGAGAATCCAAGGCAAAATGGAGGCGACGTATGACAAATACAAACTCGAAGTACAATCCGAAATTGACAAACTGATGACCCTAGGCTACGGAAAGCCGTTGACCGTTCCCGGTTCGTCGACAGGGTACGGACGATCTCGAGGACTCAGGGACACTGACGGCTTGGCGGGGCGACTCGGGCCAGGAGCTAGATCGATGAAACAGTGCGGTTCGGGCAAGACCCATCTACAGACCTACTATGATCAGAACATCCAGTCTACCGGCGAAGGCAAGCGAAAGCGCAAGGCGGCTCCTAAAGCTTCCGCCAAGCGCAGCCGGAAAAAGACCAAGAGTTTTGATGAAGACGATGTCACCCCCAGTCGAGGGTCAAGCGAAGGAATTTACTTTCTGACTAATAAGTCCTACTAGGCAAAAAGAAACTCAGTAATTAAAAAATGACGTTTTGGTTTGGAGTAAAAGTTTGCGCTTTAATAAAGTCAAAGAGACTTTGATGAATTACCAGAGCAGGAACAGCCCACCCCTTATAAAGACGCACTTTCACCTCCTAAAAGGCCTTGAGGTACATGATAATACCACCGTCAGTCTCGGTGCTCAAGAGCCACGTGCGCTGCTGGTAAGGGTAGAAGTTAGAACTGCGACCTCCCTTAGGGGGAATGGTAGACAACACGATAGACCCTTCCTGTTCGTCGACACCCATTGAAGCCGAGCACAGCACCTTCTTGCGCCCCTTGCTTGACATCGCCTCTTTCTCTCCTGCCACCAAGTCGGCCAGCTCCACGCCGCGGTGCTTGGCCTCCTCCTCCAGTTTCTTGTATCGGGTAGCCGGGATGAACGTGCTCGTCGCCCGAGTGTACTGGACCCAAGCCTTGTCCTTGATCTCGCCGGCAGTGAACTTCTGCATCAGCTCGGCAACCCCTCCAATAGCTTTCCAGCCCTTCAGACCGGGGAAGCCTTCTGGAAATTGATCTTCCTCCGCCTCGACTTCGTCATTCTCCTCTTCGCTCTCGTTTTTCTCAACCTTGCGCTTCTTACGGACGGGCTTCTTGACAGACTTGGGTTTCTTCTTAGGGGACTCGACGACAGGACTGATCTCGTCGTCGCTGGCTGTGGCGTCCATGGTCAGGTCGCCATTGCCATCCAGGTTGATAGAGTCGCCTTCGTCTGCGTCAGCCGCTTGACTTGCCTCTCGGAGCAACTGGGGGCGCTCGAGACCTTGCTTGACGATTTGATCAAACTGCTTGTTACGAGCAACCTTGAGCTTGGGCAACGGGGTCAGGCGCACCGTTCCATCGGAGTGGATTTGAGGCAGACCCATGAGACCGCCGTCAGGGCTAACGAGGTCGTAGACTGGTGACGAAGAGGACGACGAAGGGCTTGAAGCGACGTGGCTAGGTACAATGCGCTTGTTGACCTTGTCCTTGTTGCGAGGGGGGAAGGGGGGCTGGAAATCACTGACGGTGCGGGTCATCTTGGAGGCCATGTTGCTTTGCAGTCGCTTGTTTTGAAGCTGGAAGGGTTTGCTTTTGTGTCGTTGTTGGAAACGCAGCCGTGTTTGGCGTTCGATCTTTATAAAAAAACCGAAGTTCCATAGCGGAACGTTGTTTAGTTCTCACTTGGCGTGGCCAGGAATTTCGGTTTTTGTTTATCTGATCCTGTGCTTGGTTCAGTAGCTGTCACAAAATTTATAGGCTTACTTTTGACTGCACGACGATGCCTGTCCGCAAGCGCAGTAAGTCGATGTCTGGAGGAGCTGTTATCACTCGGGCTGCTGCGCGCGCTGCCGCGCGGCTAGGTCCAGTTGCGCCTATTGCTCCAATTGCACCTATTGTGCCGGCTATGTCGGCCAGAGCTCAGAGAGTCGCTCGGCGTGCTGACCTTGTTGGTCCTGCTGCGCCCGTTGTACCCGTTGGGTCGGCCAGAGCTCAGAGAGCAGCTCGTCGTGCCAATTCTGCGCCCGCTCCGGCTGTCCGGGCTGCAAGAGCGCGCCGTGCCCCTGCACCTCCTATTATGCCTCCGCGACCCCCATCGCCTCCTGGATTCAGCACTCGTCGCAAGCGAAAGAGGTCGGTAGCAGCTGACCCAGGCGCAAGCCTATCAAGACCGGTGTTTCGAGCTAATCAGCGCCCGCGCGGAATGGAGGCTCGTCGTAAAGAACGTGCGGGCCTGTCAACTGCTGGGATACGCGGTAGCAACGTGATACGAATTAACAATAATGACGATGGCGACAGGAACGTGCTGTGGATCAACCGGGACTCAAAGCGGAACAAGGTGCGGCGGCGTGAAGCAAAACGCCTGAGAGCTCTTGATCGTGAGCAAGAGCGGCAGCGACAGCAACAGCAGCAAGACAACTACAACGACAACGACAATGGAGGCGACAATGATTCCGAACGCACTGAAACGGACGAAGAACAAGAGGAGGTAATTCTCGAAGTCGATGACCCGAATGAGGTGGTCAACTGGGGCTATCTGGTCGCCGCTACAGGCAACTTTTCCGACGGTCGCCGCTTCCTGTTGCGGACCACTTTGTCATCAGGCAGTGTTCTCTATCATACCATCGATCCTGCCAACTCCGGCGTGTTAAATGTAATCCGCAGAGTTCTAATGTCGGGCGACTGGCCCAAAGCCTTCGTAGCCCACACTGAAAACAACAACGGCTCCGACACGGTCTTCAATGTCTCTAAAGATGACGTACCTCAATCACTCGCAATTCTAGCGATGACTCGCGTGAGACGTGGGCGCGGACGTTTTCGACCTCGCGACAATCGCAGTGTAGCCTACTTGCGTTATTTACTTGTCAATGAAGCGAAGAATCTTGACCTCACCCGCTATCAACTGTTCTCGACGGTCGGTCCTGAACGAGACAGCACGCATTGCCTGTTGCATTCTTTGAGACTTGCGGGTGTCACTGAGGAGCAGCTGGTGGACGTGGATTGGAAGTTCATCGGCAATTTGAGCCACGTGTCGCGCAAGTCTCTCGACCGAGTCGGGTCGACTATTGCTCGACGGTTGAAGGTCATTCCGCTCAATGTCAATGACCACAACGCGAGTGGCTTCACGCGCAGCCGGACGATCGTGTACAACAAGAAGGACTCGTCTGCTCCCATTCTTAGTTTTGGTATTATCCACAGTCACCTCTTCCTGGACGAAAGGACAAAGTACAGTGGCTACTTTATTCGAAACATGGCATCGTGTCGGGCAGCCGCTGTTCATCTTGGGTGGACGGATGGCCGTGAAGAGCGAGTGTGCAGCGATCCGCTTCGTCGTGGCTATAAGTTTGCTCGGCCGGAGCAGTGCATGACCTCGGTGGCTCTATTGAAGTATCTCTTCTTTACGTCCGGTCAGGAGCTTGTGAAGGCCGACACTAGCGGGGCGTACACCAAGAAGCGAGACATACAAAGCAAGATCAGCTTTCTCAGCCCCGAGGTTGTGAGTTCGAGTCAAAAACCATTCAGCGTCAGTACCAAGGCCATGTCCGCTTTACCTAGTTACGCCTGCGACATCGAGGCGGCCGTCGGTGGGGACGTTCATGTTGCTATCTTGGCAGCTGCCGTTCGACTGCCCGAACAGAATAAAATGCCGCCTGCGTCTGATATGTCCAACCAGGCCGCCCTTGACTTCTACCTCACTCAGCAATTTGGTCCCCGTTCGGATGTGACTGTTCGCTACGGTCTCGATTGTTTGGTTTTACTGTTCGACACCATCGCTGAACAAGTGATCCAGGAAAACGGGGCGAACGTTGATGCGATGGACATGAGCGACGCCGAAGAAGATGAAGTGGACGTCAAGAAGTCGCGTTGTCCTCGTGTCTTGTGTTACTTTCACAACCTCCGCTATGACTCCAAACACTTGTACAAGTCGTTCCGTATGACGCGTCTCGTTCAAAAGGGACAGACGCTCTATTCCCTCTCGTTCTGGCATCGCGGGGTGGTCTTCCAGTGCATGGACAGCTTAAAGGTCATCGACATGCCCTTGTCTAGTTTCCAAAGTAAACTCAACCTGCCGGCGTGCTTGGTCAAGAGAGACGACTTGATCTCTTATTCGTTTTTCACGACTGACCAAGTCAAGCTTGGTTACCACAGTCTTCGAACCTCAACTCATGACTATGTCAAGAGCAACCGTAACCTTCGAACGCCGCAGGAGCAGTATGATTTTCATTCACGTCTATTGGACGAGCTGAGCTCCGATGGCTCTGACCCTTACACGTTTGACCCTCAAGCGCTCACTTTCAATAGTAATCTTTTTTACGCCGAGTACCTACGCTGGGACTGTCGAGTTCTTGCCGCTGGCTTGGTTGCCGTTCATTACTCTATGAATTCGGTTCGCGGTCTGACAAAACCGGTCGCTGTCATTGGCAAGATGACTCTGCCCTCTATCGCCAAGACGATGTTTTGGCAGGAGGGTTGCTTCCAGGCTGACGGCACGGACAAGCCGTGCATCGCCATGACAGGTCAGTTGCGTTCCTGGTTGCATCGGGCTATTGCTGGTGGCCGCGTCATGCCGAGTCTGTCCTGTCCATTTGGTTACGTTGAGGGGCGATTCCAATATCTCGACGTCTGTTCGCTTTACCCCAGCTCCGTGGTCAGGATCTGTAACGAACTTGGAGGGTTCCCGGCCGGACGCTGCGAGCTGCTTGACAAGGCTTCGGGTCAGCTTGAGCCTGCTTTTCTATTCGATTCGGCGCAGGTGATGACGTTCGTTGTTCGAGTTCGCATCACTGCAATCCGAAGGGCACAGTCATGCGGCATCCCGGCGCTGTCGTTCATGCCTCCTGCTGGCGATTGTCGGCTCTATCTTAATGCTATGCCCGACAGCGGTGAACCGGTTGAGACGTATCTTGGTAAAGTCGGCCTTGAAGACGCGATTAATATCCATGACATTGACTATGAGGTCTTGGAGGGTGTGTATTTCCCGACCGTCGGGGGCCTTGTGTCCTCTTCGTATGGACCTACTGTCCAATCTCTGTATGACCGGCGAGCGCATGTCGAACGCGGGCCGGATGGCTCTGTTATTCTTCAAGTCAAGAAAACGGCCGAGGGTGAAGCCATCAAGCGTCTGCTTAACTCTGGCGCCTATGGTATCTTTATTCAAAAGCCGAACGACCTGAAAGTCAAGTTCATGCCCGCTGAGCAGGTCAAGAGCTACGTCTACAACCAGTTTCACTCCGTCTATCGCTTCTACCAGCTCGGTCGAACGTGGGGGGTCGAAGAATATGAGAACGACACTGGCGCCATGCCCTGTCACTGGGGTTTGATGGTGCTCGAAATGTCCAAGCGTATTATGAACGAAGTGCTGTCATGTCTGTCTGATATTGGAGGTCGGGCTTATTACACCGATACCGATTCGGTAACTGTCGCTGACTGCGACGTTCAGCCGTTGGCCGACGAGTTCAAGCGGCGCTACGGGCGCGAGCTGTATGGAGACCAACTCGCTCAAATGCACAGTGACTTTAGTTTGTACGATCACAAGGGCAAGGCCATACCGGAACACGACGTCGTGTCGACTGGTTTCGCCTGTGCGGGGAAAAAATCATATCTCCATCTCTTGGAGGGCAAAGACCGGGATGGGAAGATTCACTATGGCTATAAAGTTTCGGCCAAGGGGATCACGAACGCGGGCCTGTTGTCGATGGCCATGGAACTTTGTCCCGAAGACATGAAGGATCGTGCTGTGCATTTACAGCAGAGAGCCGGACTACAAGTACTGTTTACTGAAGTGAGTAAGGTTGACTCTCAGGGCTTTAGTATTGACCTGTTCCCGCCCGAGTCCAATCGTCAGAAATTCGTCTACACTAAGGACAGCGTCTCCACTACCACTGGCAAGACTTTCCGACGCGTACTCAAGAATACTAGGCGGCAGCGCATGATGGTTTTAGACGAGTGCGAGGACTATGATGAAGAAGAAAATGCGTAACTCAGTCGTAGAGTGGTGGTCTTATGAGCCACAAGTCGTGAGTTCGAGTCTCACCGCGTGCAATTCGTTTTTTAAAGTTAAAACGTCGTTTTAATTACTGAAGCTTTTTTATACTTAAACAAGGGGCATCGCCTCGACAGACTGATATGAAAAGTGTTGGCGGCTCTGGAAGCCGACCACGTCTCCCTGTTCGAACGGGATGTTGTCGCGCTTCAGCAGTACCTCTCCCACGGAGCTGATGTACAACACGCCCGGGACGATCTCGGGGGGTTGGAAGCCTCCCTTGCCCAGGCTCAGGTAGCACGGCTGCATGACGAAAAAGAAGTCGTTCACGTTGGGCGAGGGCCAGTACTTCTCGGGGTTGGGAACCACTGGAATCTCGTTTAGAGGTTCCCCAGCCCGCTTCAAGGGCAAGTTCATGCGGGTATGGGTAACCGAGCCTTCACCGATGCGCACGCCAAAGATACCCGGACCCGTGATTACCGCTTCGAACGGCTCGATAATCAGCGTAACCGACTTGTCGGAAAGGTTGCGGATGGACCGAACGTATGCTTTGGCAGGCACCCAGTGCACGTTCGCGGCGCCAGATGGGGTGTACACAGGCTTGGATTGGGTACCGATCTTCTGGTCAAGGAGAATTGTGTTGTCCTCCCAGGTAAAGAAGAGTTCGTGCTGAACCACTGCCTCCGCCCCGAGACTGCCCGTTTGGATATCTTCCAGAATCTGATGCGCCCCGGCGACCTCGTTCGCTACGTCGATGATTTCGTCCTCCACTGTTCCAAGACGTGCATCCAGCTCGCTGTTCCAGAGCTCAAGACCGTCGATGCGGCCGTTTGCAGTTGCGAGATCAAGACCTCGCTGAGCAACCTCGAGAGCAACGGCCTCGTTGGTGGCAGCAAGTGCAGTGTAGACATCAGTGATAGCATTGGTACGGTCGTTGATTTCGATGAAGATTTGTTGCTGTAGGCCGTCCTGGAAAACCCCGTGATTGGTCAGTGTCTCTTCCACGGCGGTCAGGCGGTTATCCGTTGCGGTGCTGTATGTAGTAAGGCGACCGTCGATCCCTTCTCCGTTCTGCTTATAGTCGGCTACCAGCTCAGCAAGAGAGTTCAAGGCCACCGCGTCGGTGTTGTTAAGCAGCGACGAAATTTGATTTTGCAGTGAGGAGCCTTGAGCAGAGCGGGCGGCGATCTCCTCGTCCAACGATTCCTGGATACCGCCCTCGGCGGCGGCAGCACGATATTGCTCAGTTATGAGCTGACTGGCTGTGGCTGCAAGTCCATCAGCAACAGCCTCGGTCGCTAGCTGAAGCTGCTGCTCTCTAGCAACCGCCCGATCGTATTCGATTTGGATGCCAGGCGCGGCGGCTGTGATGGTGGAACCATCCTGGACGATCGATATACCGTCCAGTCCTTTGAGGCGTTTGAAGCTGAAGCTGGCCGCACCGCCCTCCGCGACAAGTGAAACCGTTCCTGCTCCGGTGTCTGCAAGTGCAGAGTCAACGACGAGTTGTCGTTTCAAAGTGTTGGTGCTCGAACCGAAGCGGCTGATCATCCTGATGATTTTTCTACTGTGCTTAGAACTGACACAAATAATTATGTCATTGGAAAATAAAAGGCTATGTAAAAAAAAAAGGTCCCGCTTAAAAAGCGGGAGAGTTTTGGTTTGTTGTTTTGGGCGACTTGCTGGCGGTGGGATTTATTGCTGGCCCTCGAGGCAGGAGCAACCAAATCCGCAGCCGCTCAGCAGAGTCTTGCGGGTGCGCTGCTGACGGGGAGAGCGCAGGGGCGAAGCAACAGGGGAAGCCGCGGGGGAAGCCTCGGCGGAAGCCACGGGAGAAGGCCACTGCATGGGATCGTTGGGGTCTTGCTCGTCATCGGCCTCAGGCTCGGACTCAAAGATCACGTTGGCCGCGCGCTTGGTGGGGTCCTTCTTGTTGGTCCAGCCATCTTGGGAGTCGCGGGGCGCCCACGCCGGAGAGGAAGGTGCGGACGCCGGGGGCGTGTCGGGGGCAAAGATGCGGGATGCCAGTGCGGGGGTGATGAAGGCACTGACCGCGCTCAACGCTCCCCAGTCACTTTGGTCGATAGTGACTGCGGGGGGGCCCAGCGAAAAGTCCACCATGCGGAGCTCTGCATGGTCGGCGTGGCAATAGCCGCACGCGCAGCCAGGGACGCATCGCATCGTGCGCACAGGGGAGTGAGGGGAGTACCCGGGCGGTGAAGACGGAGACAACTCGAAAGGCGAGGCGCGGGTGCCTTGGCCGCCGTGGATGCCGTCGTGCTCGGACTCGGGCTCGCTGTCCTCCGCCTCTTCGACGTAGGCGTCCTCCTCGTTGTCGGAGGGGTACACTTCGTTGAGTTCACGGCCAAAGAGCTGGCCGGGGTAGTACTCTTGAAGCAATGCTTCCTTAGCGTCTTCATAGTCATCCGCCTCGATGTCCAGCAGGTCCAGCGCCTGATCACAGTCCTTGGCAGTTTGCAGTATCATGACCTTGTAGTCGGCGGCATAGTTAGTTTCTTGATGCGCGCTCATAGTGCTTAGGAAAGTCTTTGGGGAGGCCTGCCGAGGTTTGGTTTTTGTGTCGAGTTTGGGAATCACGCCTGAAATTGAAAATTCAAGAAGAAAAAATCCGGTTTTCCTTATGTGAGTTCCTAGTGCAGGCATTTCCTAGCTGTTCTATTATTAAACAC
>Ga0209353_10000618_pt1 | contig 21481 bp, 14 predicted proteins | sample LauGreSpBDMM15SD_2_FD_187561 | JGI IMG/M metagenome (GOLD analysis project Ga0209353, IMG submission 187561) | Freshwater lake microbial communities from Lake Michigan, USA - Sp13.BD.MM15.SD (SPAdes) (version 2) | ecosystem: Environmental > Aquatic > Freshwater > Lake | place: Lake Michigan...
GTTTCTGTATAGGTTTTGAAACTGTTTCTTTTATACCGCTCTTTTTTCCATATTTTTTAATTCTAAGTGCTCTCTCCTCTGGAGTAAGCGTATTTACAGGCTTTACTAATATAGGGTCATAATCATACACCATTACTTCTCCTCCTGGATAACTTGAATATTTATCCATAGGACTATAAGAGATTACTCCTTGTGGAGTTATACGTTTATCAATTAATGCAAATGGAGACATTAAGTTTTGCATTGGGGTTACAAGATCTCTATAATATTCTTGGTACTCAGAACTACCTTTAGTTTGACCAAGACCTTTATTTTCTAATTGACGAACTTGTTCAGGAGATATATTAAAAGTCTCTTTATATGAGTAATCAAAATTACCTCTTCCTTTATTTTTTAATCTATCTTTTATTTCACTACGATAAAAATTTAAGTTTTCATCTCTTAAATTGTTATCAATAATTCTAGTAACATTAGCATTTCCACTTTTCTTAATCCTACCAGCTTTCATTTCATTTTCATAAAACTTATTAAGGGCTATTTGGGAATTATACAAACGAGCACTATCTGCTGTTGTAGCAACGTTTCTTCCATTCTGAGCCATTGGATATTCTGTAACCTTCTCACCATCAAACTTATAATCCTCACCAGGCTGCATCATCTTTGCATCACCTGTATCAGATACACCAAGTACAGGATAGTCAACTCCCTGCATAGTGATATCATTAGAATTGATCTGTGTAATCTCCCCTGGATAAGCCCATTGTCCTCTGTCATCTTTAATAACAGAACCATCTCTACTTATATTGTTTGGTTTCCAATCTAATCCTTGCTGATAGAAACTCATTTCCTTGCCATTCTCAGCACTTGCTTTTGTCTTCTTAGTATACTTACCATTACTAGGAGCAGCTCCTACAGTGCGTGCATATGTGAATCCTACAGCACCTGGTAGTGCACCACCCATAGCCATATCACCATAAAGTCTATCATATTGTTTACTACGTATATCTCTATATTCCTCTTCTAATTTAGGTGCAATAACTGAATGTGCTTCATTTTCTACAGTACCTTTAGTAGTATAATTTTTTCTATATGCATCTAACCATCCCTTTTTAGTAAATATATCACTTGAATCTACATTCTTTAAAGTATTTATTAAATCTTTACCAACAAAATCTTTTACAAAACCTACATTTCCTTTTTTATTTGCTTGAACTTTGTGAGCTAATTCATGTAAAAATTGATCTTCTACTGGATCACCATATTCATCACCATATTTTGGAATAGAAATATTCATAGAATCAGTGATAGGGTTATAATAAGCTCTATCCTTCTCTCCAATTGTATTTATTTTAGGAGCTCCATATTTATTATGCATTTGTTCTAATGCGTGATAACCAGCTGTTGGGGTATTCCAATAATATTCATCTCGCCATTTTTCTGCATCTGTTCTAACTTTATCAAAATAGTCTTTCACTTTAGGATCTTTATGTCCATATACAATTGCTTCAGGAAGAGTCAACTTACCACCATCTTGAAACTGACCCCCCCATGCAGGAGAATAGTTTCTACCTGTAGTATCATATCCAGAACCTACATACCCTGGACCTGTTGATGCTTTTGCATCATTATAGTTTGGCTGTATAGGGCCTCCGTCATTATATTTATCTAACCACTTCTTTGCCATTATTTATAAGATATTTGAGCTGGTGTAATAATGAATTGACTAACCAAATGGAAGTCAGAACTGTTATCTAGGATGTGTCTCACCCTAAGATCTTTAGCTCTTAATGGTTCTTTCTTGTATGATCTTTTTCCGTAATCCATATTAACTTGGTTTACAACTTTATCTATTGACAATGACTCACAAGAAGTCATGAATAAAGGTACTGATTTATTTTTAACTAATGACCAAAATGTATTATATTGGTAGAAGTTATCACTCTTAGTATATGTAATCGTCTTACTCTCAGCGTTATACAAAGGATATGTAAGATATTGCTTTAAGTTGTTTATAGGCTTTGGAACTAGTTCAAGGATACCAGAAGACTGTTGTCCATTATAGACAATAGCTTTATTGAAATATTGGTTATCAGTTTGTATCTGTGCATTGTAATTATACACACCATCTGGTACAGGTAGATATTGATACACCTTTGTATAGTCTTTTACATTCTGTAAGATTTCATCTTGAGACTGATATGAGAAAGGGTATTCAATTATATAAGGTTCTACATTATTATAGAACTTATTGTAAATCAATGTATTAGTAAGATGTCTCCAAAGAGATGCTGTGTTAGTTGGAGTGTATGTAATAGCTGCTATTTCTTCTATTGTTAAATATGAAATAGATAATTGTAATTTAGTTTTACATTTTCCTGTAGACTCAAGAATAATTACAGAAACATTATCATCTACAGAATAGGTAATACCGTCAATAATATTTTTTTTAGACAAATTAACACCTAGTACATTACCATAGTTATCACTAATGGTAAATGGACCAGTTCTGTTTCCAGCTTGTGTTAATCTTATTGTTATTGTTTTAGACATTTTTTATTTTGAATTTAATATACCTATAAAACACAATCTCCTAAATCAAATAAAGTACCACCTCCTGCTTCAATTGGTCCATAAGCTGTATCAGCACAGAAGTTAGCTTGACTACCATTTCCTAAAGTTGGATTTGATTGGAATACACCTGAACAATCATACCAAGATATACTTATTGAAATTCCAGTATTGTTTTCTATTCTATATGAGAAACAAGTGGTAGAAGGAGATGTTGTTGTTGTTGTTGTAGTGGTGATAGTTTGTTCCACTGCTGTGCCATCTAATGCACAAACATCTACTAAATAAACCGCTGTACCAGCCAATTCACAATTTAAAATTGTAGTGGTAGTAGTTGTTGTTGCAGGAGAAGGAATTTCTATAATTGCAATAGCTGTTAAGTCACATCCTTCATTTAGTCCAGAATAGAAGAAGTTATTCTCTGCTATGTACCAATTAGGAATATAACTATGGAAACTCACCCAACTCTTTGTATTCATATTGAATGAAAGAGTCCAAGACTTATTACAAAAATACTCAATGTTTGTAAGTTCTACATACTCTCGTAGTGTTGTTTCTCCTAACACTCTGTTTACATAAAACTTCTGTAATGATGCATCATAAAATATATCATTAGCTTTACCTACTTGTGGAATATAATCAAGCTTTGATATAATCACTCTATCATACTTACTATCGTATACACCATGTAATCCTATACCATTAAAATGGTTATCTGTGTCAGCATTAGGATAGTAACGTAAGATTTCAAATGCCAAATGATCTGTAAAGAACCTATTCAATCCAGAACCAAATGCTGATAAATCAGTTGCTTGGTTACCAGCAATTAAAAATACTTGTCCTCTCTTAGCATCTACAGTTATCTGTCCCTGAGGAATCTTTAATAACATCTTATTCTGAGTGCCCACATATCCAAGATCTGTTTCAGCAAAGTCAATTGGAGGAGAACTTCTAAATAATGTAGAATTGCCCATATAAGCAGCCTGTGGATTACTAGTTTGAATAGTAAGCATAGTGTTATATAACAATGACTTATTCTCAAACCTAGCTAGTATAGCTTTGTTTTGAATACCATCTAATGATATAAGATCGCCAAAGTTTTGAGGAAAATCAAAGAATGCTAATGGAGAATAGCTTAACCAGTTATTTACTCTATTATTAGGATCACTTTCTTGTGTATCAGAATAGATAGCTCTAAATGGATAGTTAGTATAACATGCAGCAGATGTCCAATCAGCAGGAAGATGAGAGAAATAGTTTTCTGTATTCTGTTTAGAATAAGTTGGATTATAGTAGTAAGTATTGTCAAAAGCAACAGAAACATTAGATTCTTGTAACCATTGATCAGGAATACCTGTACTTACATGAGGATAGAAATCACCTTCTTTGTTATTAAACGCTTGACGTAAATCTACATTAATAGAACTTTCTACATAGAAATTAGGAATACCATAAGCAAATAAATACATTTTACCACTATAGTATGAATCTCTAGAACCAGAAGACACTGTTCCATTTGGAGGAATAGTTGTGGTAGGTGGTGCTGTTGTAGTAGTTGTATTTGTAGGATCTACTAGTTCTGAAGGATAAGGACAATCAAAATTATGAGCTTTGATTGAAATTATATTTTGAAGAAGTTTACCCTGACTGGTATAATTATACAATATAGATCTAGCAGAATACCAATATTGTGGATATGCTACATTACCTATCTCGTCATAATATATATCACTATCACTAGGAGCACCCACTCTATTATCAATAAAGAAAGGAAGCTTAGTTTTAAATGCAAACTTATTAATAAATGTATCTCCACCAAATACTGTAACAATAGAAGGTTGACCATTAACAATATTATTTAATTCAATATTTGTTTGGAATCCTGTATCAATAGTTACATAAGAATATATTTGTCCCCACTGATTTGGATAAGTAGTTTTAAGTGAACCATAATAAGATACTACATTAATTGGATTTTGAAATTCAGGAATTCCACAATTACCAGAACTTTTAAGAGTAAATCTTGAATTATCTGTAATTAGATTTGATCCTGTTGAAGAAATTAAACTAGGTGTATTTTGTGCAAATGGAAGAGGCTCTACAGTTTCACCATTTCTTTTTTCTAATGTTTTTATATATACAGAAGACTCTCTTTCAAAGTTATTGACATTATGAGAGTCTCCAACAGATTGTACACCAGGAATAAGATATTGATATACATCTAGTTGTCTTTGTTTAATTCCTAAATTATTTTCAATAGAAGCAGAATAATCATAATTAGCTACAGAGTTAAATGAATACGCAAAGTTTTGTCTTGTTATACCATTTATATAAATTTGTAGATAAGCTTGATAAGCTGTAAACATTGCAGTTGCATCAAATCCTCCAATACTTGCAATATTAGCACTTGAGTTTAAAGCATCTACTTGAGCTTGTGCACTTAAAAGTCTATATGTAGCATGTTTTGTCACTTGTACAAAATGAGCTTTACCAGCACCATATATAGCACTTTCCATCTTAAGTATATTACCTAAGAATGGTTTACCAAAAGATGTTTCAGGAGAATTAAATACCATCCTATACCTAGGATCATTAACTTTAGTTATTGCAAACCCATCTAAATTAGCAGGGTAACAATTAACATTACCAGAAGGATTTTTAGTTATGTTATATTTAATTGATCCTCCAAGCCATACAGGAGCTGTTGTTGATGATATTGTTATTGGACCATAATTACAAAAATCAACAGCACAAATCTTAATTGAATTTTTTGATAAAGTGATTGGATCTGTGAATTCAAACTCAGCATAAATAAAGTCTGTTCCAGGAGAAGGCGTATAAACATATACAGTGATTGTATAACTATCACCACTTGTTTTAACAATAGTTGCTGTACCATCTGTCATTATAGGAGTGATAATAGAACAAATATCATGATGACCTACCTCTATGTCAACTGTAGTATTTTGGTTGTTTTCACATCTTGTATAAGTAATACTACCAGCTACAGTTACATCTACTGAATAAGTATTACATGTAGCGTTATAAGCATTGTTATCTACAAGTAAGAATGGATCTTCAGTTAAATCATTATATGGATAGTTAGGATAATAGTAGTCAGTTCCTTCTCTATTATAAAGTCCTACATTTCTTATTATACCTTTTGCTACAATAGACTTATTTGTAGTGCGGTCCCCTCTAACTATTTTAAAAGATTCAATATTATCTTTTTGTTCTTTTGGAAGATCTGATAGATATATTAATTGTGTAACTTGTTGTACATCTAATCTAACACCAATAGGAAATACAGCATCTGCTGCTTGCATTTCTACAGCATACTTACCATCCACTGTAAACTTTTGTTCAGCACTCTCAAATACAGGACTTACTAAAACATCAGGAAACTTATGATGTCTAATTGGTTGATTAGCAAGATCTCCCCACACTAATGGATCACAAGGATAAGTGTCTGTTGATTGCCAGTATGCAAAATCACCATATTGATAAGCTCCTTTATAAGCTACTTTATCTGTACTATTAGTATAGTCTGAATCATATCCTAATACAGATCCTGTATTATATATCTTCCAATATGCACTAAATCCAACATTTCCTGAAGTGTAATCAGGAGTTCCTATAAAGTCAGGATTAGTAGATGGTACATCTGGATTTGTTGATTCATTAAAACTTATAGCTCTACCAGGAATATGAAAACCATCTGTTTGCTTACCATTCTTTAATAAGAATACTATCTCAAATGGATACACTTCATCTCTAAGATAACCTCTTAAATTTGTTGCATTAGTTTCAGTTGAATAGTTTTCTGTAGCAGGAATTTTATAAGTCTGCCATTGAAGATTAATCTGATTTGCAATTTTTTGATAGTTAATTCTATCTATAGAAGTAAGACCATCCCAGATTAATATATCTTGAACAGTTGTTATATCTTGAGCAATTTCATAATATGGATATTTCTCAAATACATCAGCAAGACTTAATGCTATTTGTATCTCATTTTGTCCAGAATATGTGAATTCTTCTGAAGTGGTACTAATGTTATATGTTCCAACTAACTCTACAGAACTTATATTATTTATAGTCTTTATTACAGCTAAGTTATAATATTGAAAATATCCTGTTATATCTAAATTAGTAATATTAATTACAATAGATTTACCTACAGTGTAATCAAAAGTAGGAGTGGTATTAAATTGATTAAATATTGGTGTAGGATTGGTAATAGAGTAAAATGATGTATATCCTATACCACTAGCATTTGAATACTGAATTGCAAATTGATATGTACCAGCTTTTAATTCTCCTACATTAACAATGTCTATTATTGATAATAAAGGAATCTCAAAGTTAGGTTGTATATTAAGTTGATTACAATCTAACTCACTAGTAGTTTTTGTATTACAAAGATCTGTAGTAGATTGAGCAAGCTTATATGGAATATTATCAGGATTTAAATCTAAGTATCTTCTAGGATTTAATCCGTCTGTCCAATAGATTTCAGTTGTACAGTTTGTAATCTTATGTACAGCCTTATGAATTGGATTATTTATATTAAAATTAAGACAACTTGCATTTATATACATATGATAGATGCAGTCATTGTTATCCATATAACCAATCTCAGAAGATCCTGTATTAGGATTAACTAAGAAAAATATATGCTTATTCTGCTCTTGTATAAAGTGTTCACCAATAAGATGAAAATCCTCAGGAAAGTTAAGACATAACTCATTACCTGGCTCATTCTGATAGTTAACAGAATTAGAGTCAAAGTTCTCTACAGATGCATTTAATGCATACGTTAGCTTACCTTTCTCCACCTGATTTATAGATGAATCTAGATTTAGTCCAACTCTGGCAAGATTAAATTCCTGCCTAATATTTCCTTGTTCTTGATCAGCCATAGTGGGTATTAATTATTTCTTCTCCAACCGTATCTACTAATTCTGTTTGGTAATTCGTACATGTTGAACTTATTCAACTGTTGTTTTATTCTTCTTTGCTTAGTCCAAGCATCTTGCTTCTTGATTTCCATTTCAGCCATAATGTAAGCCTCATCTGCTAACCCTTTATAGTATACAAGCTTTTGTTGTAACTGATTGAATGTTTCATCATTAACTTGATTAGTTAATGTTTCAAACACTTTGTATTTAATGAAGTGCTCTACAAATTCTCTAACACGATAGTTATCAGGAATCAATTGATTTCCAATAGCATCATAGTCTGTAGCATACATAATTAAATGAACTATACCATTTCTGAAGTTGGTAACAAACTTATTATCTCTAACATCAAAAGAGTTAAAGCTAGCAGATCCTGGGGTGAATTCACCATCAAATCCATTAGGAACATTTTGAAACTGCCAAGCTTCTGTATAATCTACAGTACAATTATTTCTAGCAGATATATTACCTGGTTGTAATAAATAAGACTTTCTATAAGATCTTGCTGTTTGACTATTAGTCTTATATACAGTTTGCATAAACTCAGGCATACAGCTACCATCACATCCTACATTACCACAACATGGACTAGGAACAGTACAATCTGTTGTAATAGGACTCACTTGAATAGTTGTTGCTGTAGCAGCTTGAGAATAGAATGAGTTAGCAGTTTGGTAAGGGTATTGAGGTATCTCAGCACACATCCAAGCTTCTCTTACAGCATAGAAGTTATCTGGAAGCCTAGCTTGAAAATCCTCTATAACCAAAGGTTGGTCTACAATGACATAACTAGATTTACCTAACTTCTTTAGACACTTGTCTAAGTAGGTAGGAAACATTAGATCATCTACAGCCCCTGTGTCAAAGTAAGATTTTAATTCTTCCTTAACAGTTGAATAAACTGGTTCAGGAGAGATAAAGTTATACTTGTAATAATATGACATATTAAATTAATTTTTCCACTGACTATAGAGATGTTGATACTTCTCATCAGTGTTTATGTAGTGTGATAGCAATCGTGATGTTGTGCGAGATGGTTTGAAATACCAAAGATCTGTATTTTTTATTCTAGCAGATTCTTTAAACCACATCCATCCAAAAAAATAACCTTCAGTGTGATAGTTGAAATTGTATATACGCTTTCCTTTCTCCTTACTTCTTTTCCAATCCACAGGTAAGTTAACAAACTCCTTACCATCTTTATCCTTCATCTTCTTTCTCTTCTTCTTATTAATAGAGAACTCACCAAATCCAAAAGGAAGCTTAGCCTTTTCTCCAGTTTCTAATATATAATTTTTGAAATACTCGTTGAATGAGTAGAGAATGTTTTTCCAGTCGTTAAATGTAACTTGGATGGTTGGATTCTTCTTACAGAAGTTATTGTAGTTTTCTTTACTGGAGCTTCTCCAATCAATCTTTGTACGCATTAATTAGTAGGTTTTGTATTTGGAGCTTGTCCATCTACACCATCGTCTGTAATGTCTGTTTTAAGTCTGAAATAGGTAGATAATAACTTTTGAGAAGTAAGCTCCAACACTTGTTTTTCTAAGTAACCTGGGCAGCCATATTCTTTATCCAAAGGATTCTTACAAAGATCTTCCACTGGATACATGTTTGAAGTGCAACAACATTCAGAATACATAATTTCATTAGGTACATCTTCTTCAAAGAATGCTGCAAGTCTAATACTCTGTAATAATGGGTTGCTAATATATAAATAATCATTAGCTATCCAGAAGTAACTTTCTTTTTTGATAATAGGAAGTTTCAATAGATTCAAATATCTATTGATAGTAATTTCTTTAAACCTGCTTCCCTGTCCACCCATGGCATTTATTGACCAAACTCCTTGAATAACATATTGGTAGTTTCCTACAGATATGCGAGGAATTTTAAATCTAGTTCTAGCAACACTACAAGGATCAACATAATCACAACATTCAGAAATAGGAACCTCTATCATTTCAAGACATGGAATGGTAGTAAACAAAGTGTCATTAGCCCAAAGCTTTCTGAGATTTGTCTCACGTTTAACTAGTAATTGTGTGTTGTTCTTGATTTCAGAAGCTATTGCTCTATCAGTAATTAAATTATCTGTAGAGAGTAACTTGTGCATTGCACGAACATCTGAAACCAATTTCCTTAATATTGCCATTATAAATATTGTTTGAATATATTTGTCATTCCTGAACCTTGTTCTAATAAGAATGCAGTCACTTCTCCCTTAGACATAGTGTGACCCATCTTATCATCCCAAAGACTCTTAGCATTAGAGAATGCTGGAATTTGGTAGAACTTGATACCATTGAAGTCATGACTCACTTCATGGTGTTTATCTCCTGTGAAGATATAAAAATTGCTATGAAAAGACCAGCCATCTTTATATTCCATTGGGAATAATGCTGCTAACTTAGCAGGCTTAATTGTATCACCATGGTTAAACATCATTGCGGATGAACCATAGCTTATATACTTTCTGTACTTAGGAGAGCAGTCAAAATGAACTCTTTCCTCAAGTCTGAAGTATGTATCTAACCACTCAATCATATGCCATCCTACGTACTCATCATGATTACCAGCTACATAGATTACATTTACTGATTCAGCATATTGTAATAACATTGTAATCATTAAGATCTCATGGTCACATATAAACTTGAATGAATCATGATATGTATGTGTATTAGTCTGAGGAGTACCTTTTGTTGTAGCCCCAGAGTATTCACTATTGAACTCATCAGATCCTATGATATAAGTGATACACTCTAAGTTATTAGATAACTGAGCTTGATTCACTATTGTTTCCACCTTATACATAATAGCAGCTAGTCTATTAGTGATGTTATTATCACCATCAACATCATATTTGTTTAAATGAGAATCCTGCTTATTGATAACCAACATGGCATTATTCTTATTTTCTACAAACTTAGGACTCATAACCTCTTGACTTACAGGCTCATATGATTCTAAGAAGTCTACAAATGAATCTTGGAACACTTGCTCAGAAGTCTTTTTACCTAACCAAGCTTTCACCTGCCAATGAGGAGTATTTCCATTTCCCCAATAGTTCTGTACATACTTAGTGATTTCCCACTTTTCTGTATCTATTTTACATTTCTCTATAAGCTCTTCTAAGCTTGTAATCTCATCTTTTGTATGTAAGGTTAACTCTCCTGTACCTTTAGTTATATCTTCTTGAAACCTAACCACTTGTTCTAACACATCTTCTAGCTCTGATATATAGTTACCAACCTCAGCATCATCCTGTACCTTTTCTCTTTCTTTTAGTTCTTTTAATAGCTCATCAATATCAAACTCTGTAACTCCAAGCTTTTCAGCATAAAACTTTTTTGACTTTTTCCAGCTCAATAGTTGTTGTAGTTGTTCTAACAGCGGTTGGTTTTGTGACATATATAGCCTAATTTGGTTAAAATTAGCGTGAAGATACGAATAAATTTTGATATCTACCAAATTTAATTAACCAAACTGGTTATATAGTTTAATCAATCTGGTTAGAAATTCAATAAAAACCCCCAGCCTAGAAAGGCCAGGGGATACCTTGGAAACCAACAACCAAGGTTTTTGAATTATTTAAAGACCACAAGAAGTTTGTTCTTGTAAATTACCTACGCTTGCTGCAGTATTCCAATAGTCTACTCCATTTGAATAAAAGCCATTGGCTACTGGTGTTACTAAATCAGATGTTGTATATAATACAGTTCCTGTTGTCAAGGTTGATCCAGGTGCAGCATAATAGAAGTTTCTATTTGTTGGATCTGTATAATCAGAACAAGCAGTTGCTCCTGCAGATGAACTATAAGTTAAACTAAAACTAACAAATGTTGGAGCTGCAGTGGTAGTGGTGGTTGTTGTACTTGTAGTAGTAGTGGTTGTACTTGTTGTAGTAGTAGTGGTAGTTGTGGTAGTAACAATAGTTAAATCTACTTGTGTATTACAAACTCCTGTAGATTGTACACGAACTATTGTAGTTCCATCAGGAACTAAAGAACTTGTATACCCTGCTACTAAACTACTTTTAGAAACTCCTACTTCAAATGGTGTAGCATATGCTCCTACATCTGAATATAAACTGAAAGGTCCTGTTGAGTAACCTGCAGTGGTTAATGTTATTAATACTGTCATATTGTTGATTTATAAATTTTGTCGTAAAGGAAATAGAAAGAGCAGGTTTATAGCCTACTTTTTTAAAAGCAAATGAAATTTGATGCTGTTATCGTTACATTTGATGATGCATTAACTACTACGCCATAGAACGTCATACTATTAAATCCTATTGAGGTATCATTACAAAATAGAGTAGAGTCACTACCTACCAGCTGAATACTTTGATATGATGTTGAAGAACTATAATTAAGAACTATGTCGTATGTTCCTATTTGAGTTGTTGTACATCCACCGCCATTACCAGGAGTATTTGGATCAGCACCAGTTATATTATCCACGCTAACACCATTTACCGTTATGCTAGATATATATATTTCTACATCTAAAGAATCATTTGTTGCTATATCTATAGTTGCAAAAGGCCCAACAGGAGTACAACTAGCTGCTGTTGCTGATGTTATTTGTAATGTTGTATAAGCTGCTGGTTCTGCTGTTAATTCATAAACAGTTCCATCAATATTCCAATATCCATTTGCATATATATTATATGAATAATATAATGTAGCATTAAATGCATTACAATATGCATCTAACTCATATCTATAATAATAGTATATTGGAGTATATACAGGCATTCCCATTCCTAATGACCCCCATCCAATATTTGTATTTGCAATTTGTGGAAAATTATTTCCAAAATCCGATGATCTAAATATAACATTATTAGTATAAGGATAACCACCTGGAAGATCTTGTCCTCCTAATAATTGATATCTCCCATCTGGTGAAACTGAAAGTGTAACTATATATGTATCAGTAGGCAATGAAGATAAATAAGAATAACTAACTCCAAAATCTGAAGATTTTACAATTTGATTTACATATCCATATCCAGCTGTTCTTGAAAGTAAAACATATTGACCAGTCTGTGATACAGCACATTGATCCCAGTTTTGTGTTGATGAAATCTTAGCAAAAGATGCACCATAATTTGTAGACTTAAACAATTCCAATCCTACAACATATTGATATTTACCATCTTTTGACATTGCTGTAGAAGACAAAAGAATAGGAAGCGAAGTAATATTAAAAGATGCACCAAAATTTGATGATGTGTATACTAAATTAGAAGTTGCTATAAAAGTTTGATATTGACCATTATATGAAATAGCTACACTACGATAATATTCAGTAGGCAATCCAGAAATTTGTGTCCAAGTTACTCCATAATCTAATGATCTATAAACACTGCTATATGTAGTTAATATCTGATATAATCCATCATCTGACATTGCAAGATCACTTCCACCGTCATATACTGATGAAGTTATTTTAGTCCAAGTTGTTCCATAATCTGATGACTTGTATAAATCAAAATAAATAACATCATTGATAAGATTTTTATAGCAATGATAATAAGTTATATATTGAAAAGTTAATGATGCTGCAACATTGAAAGTTAATGTGTCAATAGGAACTAAAGATGAATATGGATCTATTTGTTTTAAAAGACTCCAATTAAGTCCATAATTTATAGATGTATAAATTCCAAATATACCTGAATCAAACCCTCCAGCACCAATTGCTTTACCAATAGGTGTTATAGGAACTATGGTTTGATAAGGTGGACATCTTTGGCTTGTATATGTAGAAAATGGAGATGCATTTTCATCTACAAAATATGAATTTATTATTTCAGCTTTATTAGCGATACCTAGTCCTGTAGGAGCAGTACTCTTTGCTGGTATTCCCATTGTAGCCAAATCATTCCATGTTACTAAATAATTGGTTGCTTTCATTATTTCAATTTAGCTTCTAATTCCGCAATTCTTTTTTCTAAAGCAGCAATCTTCAATGTATGTACATCTATATAGTTTACAGATAGTTTGTCTTCTCCTATAACAGCTTCTGGTATAACTGATTGAACTTGTTGTGCTGAGTAACCAAATCTAATTTGATCAACATTAACGTCCTTACGAGTAAATTTAATTACATCTATACCTAACACATCCACTTGTGGATTTGTTTCAATAACATTCTTAAATCTTACATCTGATGTTTCGTAGAACGATCCACCATTTACTTGACCAGGAAAAGTTGTATTACCAGAACCATCTAATATTGTAGCAGTTCTTACTAACGAACCAAACACTCCTGTGTATTGTCTAAAATAGATAGGCTCTGTTCCATCATCTGCTGTAGCTATTTCTAAATAACCAGCATTAGTTCCTGTATTACCTGCAAGTATTCTCCATTGGTCATTATCAGCCATTGTTCCATAAAGACAAGTTCCAATATTATTATTAAAATATATTGTACCAGACATATACCCTCCTGCTAAAGGAAGATATGCAGATAATGGAGCTGCTGTTATATAAGCTGAATCATTTGTGAACTGAGAAATATTCATGCTAGTCAATGCTCCTGCAGTGGTTGCATAAGTTGCAGAACTTGCAGAACCTGCAGTAGTTGCAGAGCCAGCAGTAGTTGCAGAACCTGCACTAGTAGCATAATTTACACTAAAGTTAGATGGATTATAAACATACATATTAACTCCATCATTACCACCCCATAACCAAGTTGGTTGACCAGCTTGACCAGACCAATAAAAATTTAAATCACCACCATCACTTCTTCTTGGATAAGCTCTACCTGAAGATGTTATATATAAAGAATCATTAGTAAATTGAGAAATATTCATACTGGTCAAAGCACCTGCTAAGTCAGCTAATCTTGCAGAGTCTACTCTAACTCCGTATGTATTACCTCCATTCCATCCCATTAATGTAGGATATTGTGCTGTCCATGCTGTAGTTGAATTAGTTTGATTTACACTTGTTCCACTTGGAGATAAGCCACTAGACGCATCAAAAATAACATGACTATTACCATAGTTTTTCCAACTTAATAATCCTATAACATTATTAATTACAGTGCTATCATTCCAGTTAGATTGGATTCTGCTAGGCACACCTCCTAATCCAGCTAAAGTATATTCAGGAACATTTAGCGTACTTCCAACTAAAGTTGAAGGACCTGAATTTCCTGTAGTAGTTAATGAACCTAATATAGCACTAGTTCCTGAAGTTCCACTCACACCCTGCAACCCAGAAGTTCCATTAGATCCATTGGTTCCATTTGTACCATTTGTTCCAGAAGTACCACTAGTACCTGAAGTACCATTTCCACCAGATGTACCATTTGTACCACTAGTTCCTGTTGTCCCACTAGTTCCAGTTGTACCTGACGTACCCTTTTCTCCTGATGTACCATTTGTACCAGATGTACCATTTGTACCTGATGTACCTGTAGTACCAGAGGTTCCTGTTGTACCAGATGTCCCTGTTGTACCATTAGTTCCAGAAGTACCTGCATTACCAGAAGTACCGTTTGTGCCTGACGTTCCTGTTGTACCACTAGTACCTTTAGCACCAGATGTACCATTAGATCCACTTATTCCACTAGATCCATTACCCCCACTAGCTCCAGCTAAGTTAACTGTCCAAGAACTAAATGTTCCTGAGCCAACTGTAGTGGTAGGAGTATCAAAAGATAAGGCTCCATTTATAGCGTTGTAAGATATAATTAAAGAATCTTGGTAGTGAGTAGCATCGTATACAATACGAATAACTTGAGCTGCTGTATAAGCAAGTCCTGTTGCTACTGTTATAGCACCATTATTACCAAGAGTAAATGCAGTTGTTGAAGTTGTTTGATATCTATCACCGTTTATTCCACTTGTACCAGATATACCGCTAGTGCCATTTGCACCAGTTGTACCATTGGTTCCAGATGTACCAGCTGTACCACTAGTGCCATTTGCACCAGTTGTTCCATTAGAACCATTTGCACCAGTTGTTCCATTTGTACCAGATGTGCCAGTTGTTCCACTAGTACCAGTTGTACCAGATGTTCCAACAGTACCACTAGTTCCAGTAGTACCAGTTGTTCCGCTAGTTCCTGTTGTACCTGTTGTTCCACTAGTACCTGTTGTTCCACTAGTGCCTGTTGTACCACTTGTTCCATTAGAACCATTTGTTCCACTTGTCCCATTAGATCCATCAGTTCCTGATGTACCGTTTGTTCCAGAAGTACCAGATGTGCCAGTTGTACCTGATGTACCACTAGAGCCATTTGTTCCACTAGTTCCATTTGTACCACTTGTACCAGAAGATCCATTAGTACCAGCAGTTCCATTTGTACCACTTGTACCACTAGTACCTACTGTACCACTAGTACCTGCTGTACCAGATGTTCCATTTACTCCAGCAGTTCCAGATGTACCTCGTGTACCATTTACACCAGAAGTACCAGCTGTACCACTTGTTCCTGTTGTACCAGAAGAACCACTTGATCCGTTAGATCCACTTGTACCACTAGATGCACTTGTACCACTTGTACCTGTTGTGCCACTAGTTCCAGTTGATCCAGAAGTTCCTGTAGTACCTGTTGTACCAGATGATCCAGAAGTACCAGATGATCCAGCACCACCAGATGCACCAGCCAAGTTTACACTCCATGAAGAAAATGTACCACTACCATTAGTTGTAGTTACATTTACAGATAAGGCTCCTGTTCCGCTGTTATATGAAATAACAGGACCAGTCATATCATTACCTACGCTGTTTGCTATAATAGCACTTTGTCCAATCGTATAAGATAAACCTAATCCAACTGTAAGGTTTTGTGTACCTGTACCAATTGTTAAGTTAGTAGAAGACGTTGTTGCATATATATTACCAGAGATACCAGATGTACCTGCTGTTCCATTTATTCCAGATGTACCTACAGTTCCTGAAGATGCAGAAGTTCCACTTGATGCACTTGTTCCAGAAGTTCCTGTTGTTCCAGAAGATCCTGTTGATCCACTTGTACCACTAGTACCATTTGTACCAGAAGTACCAGTTGTTCCACTTGTTCCATTAGCTCCTGATGTACCACTTGACGCACTTGTTCCTGAACTACCAGATGTACCAGATTGTCCTGAAGAAGCTGAAGTACCACTAGATGCAGAAGTACCACTAGTACCTGTAGAACCTGAAGTTCCATTTGTTCCTGAAGTTCCTGTTGTACCACTTGTTCCAGCTGTACCACTTGATCCAGATGTTGCACTAGTACCGTTAGTTCCACTAGTACCACTTGTACCTTTAGCACCACTAGTTCCACTAGAACCAGAAGAAGCTGAAGTTCCAGAACTACCAGAAGTACCATTTGTTCCACTTGTACCTGTAGTGCCTGATGTACCTGTAGTTCCTGTTGATCCAGATGTACCAGATGTACCGTTTGTACCACTTGTTCCAGTAGTACCACTTGTACCTGACCTACCACTTGTTCCACTTGTACCAGTTGATCCACTAGTAGCACTTGTACCTGATGAAGCACTAGTGCCACTTGTACCAGCTGTTCCACTAGTTCCTGATGATCCACTTGTTGCAGATGTACCAGATGAACCTGAAGAACCTGATGTACCAGAAGTTCCAGCAGAACCAGAAGTTCCACTAGATCCATCACCACCTGCTGCTCCTTGTAAATTTACAATCCATGCAGTGAATGTACCAGATCCTACTGTTGTAGAAGGTGTGTCAAAAGACAATGCACCTGTACCAGCATTATATGTTAGTAGAGTGCTCACTTGATATTCAGTGGCACTATGAGAAATAATTATTGATTGTCCAGGAGTGTATGCTAAGTTTAATCCTACAGTAAGGTATCCTGAACTACCTAATGTTAAAGAATCTGCAGATGTAGTAAAATATCTATCACCTGATAAACCAGAAGATCCTGTTGTACCAGAAGAACCATTAGTTCCAGATGTTCCAGCTGTACCAGAAGATCCACTCGTACCTGAGGAACCGTTTGTTCCACTTGTACCTTGTCTACCACTAGATCCACTAGTAGCAGAAGTACCAGATTTACCAGAAGTACCAGTTGTACCATTTGATCCACTTGTACCAGAAGTACCTGCTGTACCTGTAGTTCCTGTAGAACCACTTGTGCCAGAAGTTCCACTTGTACCATTTTCACCAGAAGTACCTGTTGTACCTGCTGTTCCATAAGTTTGACCTGAAGAACCAGAAGTACCAGACGTACCATTACCCACTTCACCTAACTTTGCATCTATCTTTTCAATAGCAAGTGTTAGGCAATCATGAGTTTGAATTCCTGTTTCAGGAAGGTTAGGTCCACTATAATCTACACAATTTGAATTAATCTCTGGAATACAACCACTTGATTGATATCCTCCACAGTTCATTCCTGGTAAACAAGCCATTTATTGTTGGTTTAAATATATTAAGAAGGAATGTACATGATATAGTAACAAGCTTTTACAGGCTGTATATTAGCGTGAGCTGTTCCACCACCTATAGCAGTATTATTTATAGATACTCCTGAAGATGTAGCACCACTCAATCCATAAGTTGCAACATCAGGAGAGTTGATACCTATATAACCATTTGTTTGACTATTGTCATTTGCTCTTGCCATTACATGTGTAGCATCGATTGTTGTTCCAGTTGTTGTACCCTGACTACCACCAAATAATAAGTGAGTATGTGTAGGATCAGTTAATGTATTAATGTGTGTATGTGCAGGAAGTTGAGACTCTGTAAGAGTTATTGTATTAGCTCCACCACTATCACCAATTGCATAATTTGGATTACCTGTATAAGAAGGATTAACTGTAGAATCTAATGCTCCACCAGGAACACTAACAATAGCACCTACAGCAACTCTTCCTCTTTTATCAGGAGTACCGTTTAATCCATTACATAAATATATATCAGTAAATCCAGGACCAGCTAAACCAGCACCAGTAACATCAAAATTAGCTAATGTACCATAATATTCTACAGCACTATATGGAACCATTCTGCTACCGTATTGTGTACTAGGAACAATACTATCTAAATAAGCTTGTATTAATGTATTTAAATCAGCTAGTTTAACATAGTTTGTATCTACATCTAAAGTCAATGCTGTTAAATTTGTTTCTACTGTAGATAGCTTTGTAATAACCGCTTGTACAATATCATGAATGCCAGAAGTTGATGTAACTCCAGTTAAACATCCCACTGTAAGAGGAGCATCAATAGTATTAATTTGTGACTGTGCACTAAGAGCTTCAACTTGCAATGCACAAGCTGCTTTTACCAATGCTGTTAATACATCTATTAATGTAGGAGTTCCCTCAGGAAGAAATGATGAAACAAGAGTACAATACGCTGTTGGATCAATAGTAATGTCAATTCCAGTACCAGTTAAAAAAGAAACAACATTATTAATAAGAATTGTCTCAACAGACAATAACGTATCTCCTGTTGCAATACCTAAAGGAACAGAGCCTATTCCTGTATATCTAACACATTTATCAGATGTAATTTCAACACATCCATTATAACAATTATTACAAGACATTTTTATTTTTTTTTATTTATGAATTAAAACTTTAACTCTACTTGCTATCATCTTTACAGTGTATCTAATTGCATAATCTGGATTACAAAACTTATAAGTTAATATTCTTTTGTAATTTAAAAGATCACCAATAGCAGTTCCTGGCAGTTGATAGTTCAGAGCAAATACAATATTATTATATTGATCATTAGCTAACTCAGTTAGCTTACAATCAATCTCACTCAAAAGAGTAGGTATAGTTGTACACTCTATACAATTAGTCAATCTTGGCTGCAACATATTTAATAAGGTTTGTAACTTGTTGTGCAGCATAATTACATGCTGAACATAAGCCATTAATTAATTGACATCCACATCCCACCTTAGCCCCACAGTTTCTACAGTTTGCCATATTATCTAAAATTATTAATGTAGTTATTACCAGAACAACCACAATTACTTCTTATAAAATTATTTAACATTCTATTTGCTTGTACATATAACTTATTAGCAGTATCTACAGCACAGTTATTAGCAGCAGCAATAGATCCAGAAATCATGAAATAGATGCTAGTTAAATCAACTTTAGATTGAGTTCTAATAGCTAAATCACATTCCATCATATCTAGTTTCATAAAAGCATTATCAAACTTTTCCTGAATTAATTCAGTACGCATGATGGTTTTATTTACAAAATATGTATAAGCTGGTGCAACAGTATATGTTAAATTGTATACACCATCTGGTAAAGGTAATAAAGGTTCTCCTACAACACTAAGTCCTAGAGATGCAGAGTTGAATATATTAAAGTCATTTACATTAAAAGGAAGGGATACAGGATCAAAGCCTGGCATAGTAATAGTAATAGTTGCAGCAGTTACTACTGGAGGATCTGTATCATATGTTGATGCATCAGCAATTCCTAAAGTCAATGTATTGTAAGTAGGTATTACTAGTATATCTAAAGTCATGTTATTTAAAATAAAAATGCCAGAGGATTTGAGAATTAATCCTCTCACCCTCTGGCATAGGTTATATGATATCTACCTTTTTCCTTATGGGATTAAAGTAGTTGTTGTTGAAGTACTAGGCCAAATAGTAGTTGTAGTACTAGTTGTAGAAGTAATTGTACCACTCTCATTCAACACTGTACCCAAAGCTGCTTCTAAAACAGTTTCGATTGCAGAAGTGTATCCTGTAGGGATAGCTAAAATTACTGTACTGTCCTCTTTGATATAATCACCCCAAACATAAGCAGATTTATCATACTCATTAAATTTGATGTAATATGTATCATAAGTTGTACCATCAGTTACCCAAGACTCAAAGTTCTCGTTATAACCAACCATTCTGTAAAGATGCTTTAAGTAACCAGCTTGGTAACTATAGAAATTCTTTTCTAATTGTTGAATTTCTGCAGAAGTTCCAGATACATAAGAAGCACGTTGAGTGATAACAGGCTCAGCAACAAGATTACAATTGTCAAATACAATGAAATCTGCAGTTGTAGCTGGACCAGAATAAACGAATGTACGGAAGTACATACGATCATACTCCCAAGGGAAAGCTGCAACATCACATGGCTGACCATATTTAGTTAAAGGCTTACCAGAGATAACTAACTTAGCATTTGCATCATCTCCAATACGTTGGAATTGATAGAAAGTACTGAAAGAAATGTTGTCTGGGTTGTTACCTGGAGCTTTTGCTAAGAATTTAGCAATTGCTTGATCGATAAATGCAGGTACATCAACATCAGCACAAGGATCACCACCACATGCTAGACATGGAGCAACCACTGTAATACTACGAGTGAAACCATTGAAATACAAAGTGTCAATGTAGCTAGAATGTGCACGCAAAGTGAACGTTACAGTATCACCAGCTTTAACATTAAAGTTACCAACTTGAGTTACTTGGTTAGCAGCAACTGGATTACCAGAAACTGTATACCATGCAGTAACATTAGAAGCAGAGATCTTATCAGATCTTTTGCTACCTTGTAAATAAGTGTTTACTCTACCTTGAGCTACGTAAAAGTATGGATAATCAGTAATATTACCAGCGTTAGCCACTGTGTAAATACTAGTGAAAATTCCAAATTGACCAGCGGTCAAATTCTGAGTTGATCCAGTGCTAGGTAAGGTATTGCCTACTGGTACAACAAAGAGGGAGGTTAGGGAAAAATCTGCCATTTTGTTTTATTTTTAAATTGTAAAAGTTATTCGTTTGTCTGTATTCTATACATTGAGCTTTGAACAGCAGACTGGTTTTCTGTATACATTGCAAGGTTTTGAACTGTCAAATCTAAAAGCTCATCTTCTAAATATGTTTCAAGTTCACAGTCTTGATCAAAAGACTCTTCACCATCAAACATTACATAACCAGTCTTGTTAATGTACACTGGGTATCTCATATAAGAAACATAT
>Ga0209353_10000619_pt1 | contig 21434 bp, 19 predicted proteins | sample LauGreSpBDMM15SD_2_FD_187561 | JGI IMG/M metagenome (GOLD analysis project Ga0209353, IMG submission 187561) | Freshwater lake microbial communities from Lake Michigan, USA - Sp13.BD.MM15.SD (SPAdes) (version 2) | ecosystem: Environmental > Aquatic > Freshwater > Lake | place: Lake Michigan...
GTCAAAGACGTTGATTTCTTCCTCGAAAGCTTCTCGTACTTCGGGGGGTGCGTCTTGGACTGCGGCTACTATTTCGGCGGCTTGTTCGGGGGTGAGTTCGTCGACGATGATGGCATCAAAGATTTCGGTGGCTTCGTCTGCTGTGACGGTGGCGAGGACTTCTGGGTCGGTAGCGTAGGCGACCGCTATTTCGGGTTCTACGGCTTCCCCTTCTACGATTGGGGGCAATGTCGTAGTTGTGGTTTCGGGGCTGTCAGGGGCGGTCTCAGGGGGTTCTGAGGTGGTCTCTGTGGGTTGCGAGGTTGGCGGTGTTGTGGCAGGGGCAGTCGCAGGTGGTGTCGTCTGTGGTTGCGTCGTAGTGGCAGGAACAGTTGTTGTTGAAACATCCGTGGAAGGGGTTGGTTCGGTTGTCGTAGTCGATGGTTGGGTCGTAACCGTAGGAATGGGTGCGCCAGTAGTCGTCACGGTGGGTGGAGCTTCCGTTACAGGGACAGTCGTTGGAGGGACAGTAATAGTAGTTGTCGTCGTCGGTTCCGTGGATGTTGTAGGAATTTCCCATGTTGTCGTGGTCTCCGGTATCGTCGAGGTGGTGGAGGATGTGGTTGACGGTGGTTCTCCAGGCGACAGCGTTGTTGTAGGCAGTTCTGGAAGGGTCGTCGTCGTAGATACTTCGGGTGGTAGCGATGTTGTCACCTCAGTTGTAGTAGTCGGGTCGGTTTGTAACCCGTTGTAATACAGTTCGTACTGAATATTCCATTCGCCACCTCCCCGCCATACGTCAGGTTCGTAGCAACAAGTAGATGCCCGTAAACGGTATCGGCCTGCGGGTACTTCTATCTCAATCCGTGATTGTAACCCAACAAAGTCGTCATTGGTGACCAATAACACCCCTTCTTCTGTGTATAACCAGAGTTGGGGGTCTGACAGGAATGTATCAGATTGATATGTTATTGCCACAAACAGGGTTGGTTCGGAGTAGTCGAACCAGAAGTCTGTTGGTTGAGTGATAAGGATTGTTGCTTCAGCCGAAGCGGGGGTAACGAAAGCTAGGGCTGAAACAAAAACTAAAGTGATGCGAAGTATGTATCTCAACGAACGTCAAGGTTTGGGAACGCTACGAGAGCGTCAGTAACTGCTTGTGGCAGGGTGTCGCCGGCGATGTAGCGGATGTGCCATGCTTCTGCGTTTGCACCGTCACGAACTTCCCATGAGAAACCAAACTTTAGTGCGTTGCTGGTATAGAATCCGTCACCGAGCAACCAGTCCAAACGCTTACCTGACGCACTGGCCACATCGATTGCAAGACCCCAACCATGATTACTGGTGGAAGGGCTACCAGCAGGGGCGACACCCTTCTTCAAATACCAAGTCTTACCCTGATAAGTACGAGTGACTTGCGGTGTACGACCGGTAGGTGTGGCTGAGTATCGTTCGTTAAACATTGCTACTTGGCGGGCTAGTGGGCGGTATGCGCCAACATGTTTGAGTTCGATACCGTCAAAAAATGCAGCGAGTTGCAAAACGTTCCATGCTGTAGCTGCTAAACGATGCAGTTTGCCGTTTGGTGATTTAATGTCTCGTAGTAGGGCGGGGTTTAGTTCGCCGTTCTTTTGACCTGCAAGATCGGTAGGCATGATGATGGGGAGTACGGTGTATGTAGTCATTATGTTTCTTTCTGTGTAATAAACAAAATTATGCGCTTAACTTAATTATGTTTGATGATGTAGTTGATTCAGTAATGGTGTTTCTGTAACCATCATTAATCATTAATATACATACCTAAGAACAACCAAACCTGAACCGCCGTTACCACCTGCGTGTGCTGTGGTTGCGGTAGTTCTGGCACCGCCACCGCCAGAACCAGTGTTAACAGTTGCAGATGAACCATTGGTGTTCGTGTTAACGAACACCCCAGTACCAAAACCTTCAGCAGAGCCTGATACTGGTGCCGAACCATGCCCTCCACCGCAAACACTTCTACCGAATATATTTATTCCATTGCCACCATATACGTTAGTATTTAATACACCGCCAGGGTAGCCAGTTACTCCTACGGTAGTGGCTGTCGCACCGCCACCACTGGTTGGTGCTGTACCACCAGAGGATGCCCCACCCAGTAGTCCTGCTAAAGAGTTACTAGCAGCACTGCCCGCTCCGCCACCACCACCTGTGGACTGACCAGTACTAAATCCGTTACCACCACCTGATGCGCCAACTATACCCGCCACATTTGCAGCGGCTCCACCACCGCCACCGCCACCACCAGCAGCACTTAAATATGTTGTAGCAGATGTGTTGCCAACAATCGTTGCCGCCGAACCACTAGAACCTTTACCGCCTGCTGTACCACCAGCACCACCCGCAGGAACCGTAATGTTCAAAGTTGTGTCACCCGAAATAACAAAATACTTCTCTATTGCCTGACCTGCACCACCACCACCTCCGCTGTTTTGTAGTGTTTCTGTTGAAGAAGCACCGCCACCACCACCTGCGCCTACACACAACGCCCATATACCTGTTACGCCAGTTGGGATTGTGTATGAAGCGTTAGATGATGTGAATACTGTTTCAGTTAAATTCCTAACGCCAGCAGCAAGTTTACCAACAGTAACAGCACCGTCAGCAATTGCCGCAGTATCAACAGCATTGTCAGCTAACTCTGAAGAACCGACAGCATTAGCCGCAATCTTCGCAGCAGTAACAGCATCATCAGCGATACCAGCAGTAGCGACCTGACCCCACTCCGGAGCAGTCGCACCACTATTCACCTTCAACACATGGGCCGCAGTACCAATACCGACACGACCAAACGTAGAAGCACCATGAATAAGAATGTCACCCTGCGTCGTCAGCGTCGAAGCAAGTTCGTTAGCCTCATCAGCATCAGTAGCAGTGAACACAGGATAAACAGTTGATCCAGAAGCATGCAAGAACGCTGTCGTACCATCCATCCCACGGTTAGCGGCAACAGAAGGAGTCGCATAAATGTTGATAGTTGTATCAGTAGCACCACTACGGGTAACCAAAATCTTTTCTTCATTAGCCGTACCAGGTTCAACGACCACAAAAAATGGTGGTGTACCGTAAGGCCAACCCGTGTAAGCGGCAATAGTAAACGTTGTTGCTCCTGATGCTGCGATACTTGTAGATGTCGTGGTACTTGCTGCACCACCCTTATATGATCTGCGTGTCTTTGCCATGATAATCCTTATGCTGTGAGTGAACGTAAAGTAATAACTGCTGTACCATCAAAAATCCAGTTTTTGACATGGGAGTCAACTGGTATCCATTCGACGTTTTCAACAATCACTTTGAATGTTTCTTCGCCTTCTTGGTATGTAGTGATACGAGTATCGGCAATGAGATTGCGTAAGAACGACAACTCATCGTTGACATCGTAATAGTATTCTCTGTTTGAACGATTCAGTTTTTCGTGCAATAGAACAGGGACAGAGAACAGTTCGGATCGTTTTGGTGCGGGGAACGCACGAACTTGCCAGCGGGTCAATGTCGGCCCGACAGTGGAGTCAGTGGCACTACGGGTGAAAGTGATTTTGAAAGCTGCTTCACCGAATGATGTGTCAGAACCGTCAAGAGTTTTCTCTGTCACACCAGGCGTATCAAATGTAGCAAGAGATTCGTAGCCACCATTGTCAAGATTCAAAGCGAACGTGAGTGATCCTGTTAACGGAAGTGTACGGAAGTCTACGAAGGTAGCAAACTTGGGGTCGGGGATTCCCCAACGCCACGAACCCGTATCAATATAACCTGTTGACGCAAGATTGGTGGCATGTTCACGATAGATACCTTGACCAGATATAGAGAACAATCTGTAGTCGCCCCAGTTAACTACTGCGTTTACAGAACCCTGGACATCTGCCATAAGATCAGAAGCGTAAGCAGGTTCGTTAACAGTGTTGAACTGTGATAGGTCAATGCGACCTAAACCTGTAGATGTGGTATCAAAGTTTGTCCAGCCGTACCATATGAATCGACCGTCACCAACAGCACATTTGACATCGGTTGTAGTTTCTAAAACAGGGCCGATAATAAGATCGCCGTTAGTATCAGAGGTAGCCAAACGGATACCCATGTTTGTTCCGATAACTATGTACCCTAAATATCCGTAGATAGTTGAAACAACTTCACCGATAGGTAGCTCGCCGGCTTGGGTGGGGATGTCAAGTGCTGTGCCATCTGCTTTGATGGTGGTGCGATAGATGAGGCTGCTTTTTCCTGCGAAACCAGCAGCATAAATGTGGTTCTGCCCAGCGGCGAAACCGACATAACGGAACGCAGTATTAGGATGCGTGTAGAGAACTGCTGGGTTGTTGCCTGACGCTGTAATGTTCCACAACTTGTGACCGTCTGTTGAACCAGACCCTCCAGCCATCAACCTGCCTTTAACATAACCGAGAACACCAAAGTTATGTCCGGTGTTGTAAGACGACGCAGAAGTTAAACCAGTGTTCGTTGTGTAAGTACCGTTGCTTTCAAACGAAACAAAAACAGTAAAACCGTCTGTCGTCATACCGTTGATAGCAGCAGCTGGCGTGCCAGTCACAGTTGAGAACGTAGACAAATCAGTGGTGTACTTCAACGTCTGGTTATCAGCAACATACAGGCGGTCGCCAGCCACAACCATAAACAGGTTTGTTGACGCAGAATCCAAAATTTCTGAAGTTGTCTTTAACATTGACAACTGGCCTTTAGTCCACGGGTTAATATTCTTAGACGAATAAAACCTAGTGTCAACACCCTCGGCGGTATCACCGTACTTCTGTGCAGAACCCTTATGCCACGACACCTGGCCACGCCGCCACAAACCTTGCGGGTTAATCGCACCCTCACCAGGAATATTGGAATCGTCAGCAGAGTCACGCAAACGTTGTTCAAACGCACGACCAAACCGACCAGACTTCAAATCCAACATGTACGGTCGACCAGCGATAGCAACAGGGAAAATGTCTGGGACTAAACCTGAAATACCTGTACCCGTATAGAACGCAGGCCCACCCACAAATGGGGTAGTAAATCTAGTTAACGTAGCCATCGGCTACTTCCTGAAACGCAGAGGATACTGGCGGGTAAGACGAGCTGCTTCAGCAATAATGCGATCTCGACGCAAACGCAACAAGTTGTTGATGCTGTTCGTAACAGACCCAGCAGGTACTTCGTCAGCACGACGAGTGTCACCCTGAGATTCAGTGAAGTTACGTTTCACTTCACGGCCAGCAACCATACGAATTTGGACACCCAACACAAGTAGGTCTTCTAACTCTGTGCCAACACCTGAAGTAGACAGCACTGATGCTTCGGTAGCGAGCGTACCGTAAGGAGCTTTGTAGATCACACGGACAGTACCGGAACGGACATGCGAGTCAAAAGCAAGAACAAACCCTGAAGCGAAGTCGGCTGTAGGCATGTCTCGTAGTAGTCGAACGTTACGCACTACAGGGTAATCGTCGTTCAGGTAGCGGTATCGGACATCGTATAGGTCAATCATGCTGGTGACACCCGTGAGGTTCACCATGCGATCCGAACCGTTATATGACAGGTCTACTGTTTTGATTTGGAACAACCCGTTTAGCGGTGACGATAGATCAGATAGTTCGGCGTTGAGTGCTGTCAACATTTGTCCACGAGGGAACCGAGGACTCACCGTAGCGATATCGCCTGTGGTGTGCGCTGCGGCGGTAGACCCACCGTAACCTCGTTCAACAGTCACAGTTTTGGAAGTGCTGTTTGCTTCCCAAACAAACATCATCTCTGAACCAATCTCAAAGACAGTGTTCTCCCGAAGCGAACCCAACGCATACGACATAGTAAGCGTGGTTATGGAGGCATCACAAGAAGCCGCAAGCTTGTTGCGTTCTTCTACGACACCTGCCAGCAGAAGCTGGTTGGCTCGATCAAGGATCGTACCTGTTGTAGTCACTTCTTTTTAGACTTCGGAACACAATTGGGGACAGGTTTGCCTGACTTGCCTTTTTTCATACCGACCATCATATAGTTATCCCAACAGGGTGTTGCTTTCTTTTTGGCAGCCATATTCCCTAGTATACCCTATTTGGTCACACAAATTCGGTAACATTCCCTGAGTCCACAAGAGCATCAAAAGTAGACACCGGAACCCATTTTAGTTCCCCGTTCGGAATCCTGATCTTGTATGCCCCGATGTCAGCCTCAACCTTTTTTAATGCTCTGACACATATCAGGTTTTCCCCAGCAGGTTTCCACCGTTTCGTAGTCAACATGCCTGTAGGGGGGTGGGCGGTCAACAGTTTGTCCACAGTGTTCTCCCACGAAAACCCTAAAGTCCGTTTATGTCGAGCCTGCCGTTGAATAAAAGTAGGGCGACCCTTGCCGTAAGCATCTCGCATACTGTCAACCAGTTGATCGTGGTTAGGGACAAGCCAGTTCCCAATATCTTTGTACGTCTGCATGTGCGCTGTCTCAGGGGAAGCATCTAGGGCATAGTCGAACAGGTGGGAGAACATGAGGTGTCCTGTAGTGGCGGGGGCGATCACTCTGTTCCCTAACGCTAACTGTTGTAACGGGATTAACCCGAAACCTTCGCCCCTGGAAGCAGACACGAAACAGTCAGCGGAGGCGTGTAGGTCTCGTTCTTCAGTAACCGACAGGTTGTCTCTAACAATGGTCACATTTGGGCCGAGGTTGAACTCTTTAGGGTCATCAAACAGATAGGTGGGAAGTTTGACAATCAGTTCGCTGTCAGGCAAAGCAGCATCATGGAACGCCTGGACTACCTGAGGGATACCTTTGCGTAACCATCCTGAGCCACCGGTCATAAGCCTGAACTTAGAATTATCTTCTACTACCTGGGGTTTCCACACATCATGGTTGACACCTAACGGTACGACATGAACATCAGGGTGGATAGCGTCAAACAGTTCTTTGTTCCAGTCGCAGGGGACTAAAACTCGATCATATGCAGGGAGAAGGCGAGCGAAACGGGGAGGCAAAACATCTGTCTCCCACATAGTCACGACTGCCGTTGACTGACCTTCCCATGAGCCTTTAATCATGTCAGGGGTCATACCGAACACGACTGTCCTTGCGTCTTCAGTTTGGTCGATGCGATCTACAGCAACATCCTGTATTTCTTGCATCATCCTGCCGTAGCCGACATGAGGGATGTTGACACCCTGAATGTCGTAAGGGTGTTTCACACGTGGCCTGATTCCACCTGGAACGCTGTCTCAGCCTTTTTCTCTACGTTGGCTGCACCATCAATTTTGTTGGGTTGTAGCCCGTCTGCCCGTAACCGTTTGTAGGCATCCATGTCTTTGTCCCATCGGGATTCTGTGGCGTTGATGCGAGCTGCGTCACTGCGACGGTTGGGGGTGCATGAGGAGTCCATTGACACTGAGGAGATTCGACAGGCGAAACAGCCTTCAACGTCAAGTTTGGGGTGGGTTTCTTGATGTTTTATCATGGTCTTATTATAGTCAGGTGATGTATGCGCCGTATCCTGCGGCGGTCAGGCTGGCAGCTTCATCGTCGGTAATAGTATAAACGTGTCCACCGAGATAACTGATTTGAATTGTGTCAAAATCAGCAGGATCGTTTTCGGTATATGTGTTGTCATCAAGTTTATAGACATTTCTGCCACGAGGCAACGACGCAAAATGGCGTAGCAGTCGAAACGACAACCGCAGGTTCTCTGTCGGTGGAGTGTCAACATCAAAGTCGGTGAGGTTCAGATATGCGTCTGTGGGCGGGGTGAATGTAGGCATCAGGTGACAGTATACCCTGCTGCGACTAGCTGATCTTTTTCGGTTTGCTCTACAAAGTAGTCGTGACCGCCGTAATACACTTTGTCTACAAGTGTGGGGTCTAACGGATCAGTGTTGGTGTATGCACCGGTGTTGAGTCGGAAGATGTTTCTTGCACGATACCCCTGGTTGGCTTTAGAGAATAGGCGGTGCGCTGGTTCGGCGTTACGGTAGTTGTCCCACGGGAATCTGTCTTCAACAGGTGGGCGGAAGATCAACGATTTAGTCCAAGTAGCAGTTTGTGTTGATGTGCCTGCGCCTGTTGCGCTTCTAAGTACAGATAGTAAGCCTGTAGCGGTTTGTGTTCCTAATCCTGAGCCTGTTGCGTTTCTAAGTACGATGCGTAGACCGGTGGCGGTATCGCTGGTTGTTGATCCACCTGCACCGTAAGCGGTACGCAAATTCTTGTGGAGGATACTGTTAAGCGATGTTCCTACGCCTGAGCCTGTAGCGGTACGAGGCGAGATGTGAACACTCGTGGAACTATCTGTACCTACACCCGACCCTGTAGCGGTACGCACTGGCACACGGATAAAAGATGTTGACTCTGTACCTGTGCCTGAACCTGTAGCAGTACGGCTTGGATTAATATTCCAATCGGCAGATTCTGTACCTACACCCGACCCTGTAGCGGTTCTTGCTCGTATAACTGCCGATGTAGCAGTTTGTGTTCCTGTACCTGAGCCTGTAGCAGTGCTAGAAAATGTGACTACGCCGTTGTAAGAAAGGTTACTGGCGTTATAAAGAAATGATGGATCGTTATATAACCGAGCCATTTAAGTTCCTATGGTCATTGTCCTCATGGTTATGAGTATGAGGATTCTCATTAAAATCAGGTTGTTCATTATGTACAAAAAATGTGTTTACAATCCATTTGTCATCCGACAAAGGAGTTTTACCTTCATGCGGATGAGTGTAATTAGACGGGAATAAAACTATACGGCCAGCACGAGCTTCAACCTCAACATCATGTAATGGAAATTTGGTTTCGCCACCATTTTCAACATCATTTAAATAAATAAGACCTGATACAACTCGATTCTGTGAATCAGTACCAGGAAAACTATCAATGTGTTCACGATACCAACCACCACATTTATTATAACATTGTACTTGGAATCCAGTATCTTCTATTTCTAGCCAGTTGTGTAACGAACGAAATTTGTTTTGGTACGAAGCTATTGCTTGAATAAAACCATCTAAAAATGTTAATTCTATATTTTGGAAAACTGCCGGATAGTCAATACTTTTTTCTGAAAACCCTAATTTTGAAAAACTCATATCAAAACTATTTTTACTCCTGATATCTACGCCACCCATAGTTTTCCCTTGATGTGACAATTGAGACCATAAAGGTTTTACTTCATCCAAAAATTGTTGGCAAGTGTTTGCAGAAATCAACCCATCAAATACTGCGATCATTCCTGAATCCCCAGCGGGGTATTTAACTTCAGTCATTGTGTTCTCCAAACGATCTGCGTTGTTTCATTGGTTTATCCTATATTAAAGCAATACTCAGGTTGATAAAAATAAATATTTAATTTATGTAATTCACCTATATTCGGAAATGACAACAACGACTGGTCAACTAAGTCTGTTTTGGTTTCTGAAGATTGTTTAAGATTTTGTATTGTTTCTGTTTTTTTACTCATGTTTACCAAAAGATTTGGTTTGTTTATATTTATTAATTAACCATTCTTTAAACTCTTCTGTTAAATCAGGTATTGTGTTAATCTCTGCTCGTTCTTGAGCATCTTTTCTACCTTCCAAAAACCTATTAACTTTTTGATTGGGAACTTCGTTTAAAAGCCATTGCCTTATAGTGGTTGGAAGATTTAATGTTTGTAATATTCCTGAGGCGCAAATAGCCATTTCTTCATTATTGTTTAAATGCTCATGAGCATATTCCCATTCAATAAGAAGCCTAAACTGTTCTTGAAGAGTACGGGTTATATTTGTTGCTACGTTCTTATGAAAGTTTTGGTATTCCATTTCTTTAGATTCGTCAGCCCATTCTATTTCTATGTAGATAATCATGCCTATTGGATAGGCGTCAATTACTGGAAATATAGCTGATACTCTACCAGGCATGGCGTGACCGCCAGTAATACGACTAGGTTCATCTGTTGAACCACAGGAACATAGGTTTGTTTCAGTGTTCCAATGATGAAAACCTCGCACTATTCTGGGTGCATCAAAGTCGCATCGCTTATCTTCATCTTCTTCAAACAGGAATGTTTCTGGTTTAGCAAACTGAGTAAAAGCAAAAAAACCTTTAGTATCGTTTGTCCCAATTGTTTTAATAAAAAAACCAACTGTTCCTTGTTCGTTACTGATTTCGTTTGATTCCATTATGCCACCCTAATAATAAATACGATATCTACTGAGTCGACACCATGCGTATGCGCCGTTGTTGAGGCGTTGATTGTGCTGGCGTCACCAGCAGTAAGCGAACTGTTTACACTTATGGTTGTATTCGCATTGCCTGAGTTGGCAGGCAAACCGTGGGTGTGATCAACGCTTTGGTTATCGCTATTGGCGTTTGCGCCAGCGTTCGGTTTGAAATATACATGTGAGTGGTTAGCACTTTGGGTATTAGACGATCCACCAATTGCATGTGTATGAGCTGCCGCATTACCAGCAGTAAACGTACTATTCACTGTATGTGTATGAACATCTACAGCAGAAGAAACACCAGAAGTAATTGTGGTAGGGACAGTAGGTATGCCAACAGTGCCTTTAGGGATACGGGAAGTAAACGCAGGCAACTTGAAGTGAGTAGTACCTACACCACCAGAACCGTTAGTCAATGCTCCGTAACGAGTCCCAATGATTGCATACAAAGGCCCATACGTAGCAATAGCTAATTCCGCACCGTTACATATTGCCCAATTTGTTGGTGCAGTAGACCCCGAATACATTGTGACTGCACCGATAGGGACAAAACCTGAACTGGTAGAAAGAGTAGCAAGTTTATAATCCAAAGAAGTAACTACCGCCGAACTATCAACACCAACCTTCGCCTCCAACGCCTCAACAGCATCATTCACATTCGCATGCTGACCCGCATGATCCGGCGAATTCAAACCATCCGCAGACGTAGGATTAGTTAAAGCATCAAGCCCAGTAGGGAACGAAGTAGCCATCTACTCAGTCCAACGACAAAGTAAGGCTAGTGATCTGAAACGTGTCACCAGCAGTAACAGCAGCAGACGAAGCCAAAGCACCAGTCCACAAACAATTACCCGCAGTCGAAGCATCCCACAACGACCAATGCGAATAAGTCTCAGTCGTAGACACATTAGTCCACTCAACCGTTGCACTAGAAACCATCGCACCCGCAGAAGCAGCACTAAAAGAAATCGACTTACGAGTCGCCTCAACCGCAGCATTAGACGTACCAGCCTCGCCAGCATCACCCAAATGCAACTTTACATAAGGCGTAGTCACAGCAAAAGAAGTGTTACGCAACGTATTAAGAAACGCTAACTCACCATAATTAGAAATACTCATCAAACACTCCTACAAAAAGAAAAACTGGGTGGCACGACACCATTGTATCGCACCACCCAGCCTTCACACCGGACAAACTCAGAGAGAGCTTGCAGACTCGATTCGGCGCAACGAAGCCTCACGGAAGCGACCGTAGCCACCCAACCAGTACCAGCCGATTGGCTGGAGGCGGTTCAAAGTGTCAACAATCGGGCCACGAACAACCTTCGGAACTGAACCGTTACCGTCAATTGACGAGTACGCCTTAGCCAAAGCCTGACGACCCATCACGTGAGTGCAGTAAACTTCGATAGTTCCGGTTGAACCCGAACCGTCAGAAGCGTTCTGGAACACCTTTGCACGAGGAGTTTCAATGAAACGGACACCTTCAAAAGCACCGATTTCGGCGTTGTAAATCATGTTCGTATCTTGGTACACGTGCGGGTCACGCCAAGCAGCAGCACCAGTTTCACGGCGCAAGTCATAAGCAACATCGGGGTGGATGTAAGCCATGTACAAACCGTTGAAAGTAGGAACGTTTGCACCACGAAGCTGTGCGGTCACCTTACGGATGTCGTTAGCTTCGATGATGTCAACAGCCTTAACCGTGGTACGGCTTGTCGGGGTAGTCGTACCGCCACCACCGTAGATCACGTTTGATCCACCGGCGAGAACTTCACGAGCCACTTCGTCAATTGAAGCACCAGCGTTGTAACCAACGATGTTAGCAGCAGCTGAGTCAACGTCAAGGAAAGCAGTTCCACGCAACTTAGCGGTGGTGATAACGGCATTACCGTATTCGTTGAGGGTAACCGTGACCTGCGAATCGCTCAAAGCGGCCGCAGTAACGTCAGTGGTTTCCGACAAGGTGCTGGTAGCAGTAGCAAGATCGGTGAAGATCGTGAACGTTACGCCAGTACCAGGCATAGCCTGTTGCGTCGGTTGGACATCCGCAGCCGCATCGAACAACAGTTCTGAACGGAGAGCGAAATAGGCCAGGCGATCAAACGCCACCTGGTCAACTGATAGGGAGGATGTTTCTGTATAAGCCATGAGATTTGCCTTTCGGGGCTAGTTTTGTTGGAGAGACCTTACTTCATCCAGCAACATCTCAATCTCAGCTTGGCTAGAAGCCTTACTGATCCGAGTCACCATGTCCACAGGGGCTTCACCAACAGTGTTACCGGAAGCGGCCTGATTGGTTCTGTCCCAACCTTTAGCTTCCTGCGCTACTTGTGCAGCCTTAGTATCTTGGATAAGTCTCGCTTCGATAGCAGCGGCTCTAATAGCCTCAGGGGAAAGTTCACCGTCATAAGCCTTCACGAAATACTTTGCCATCGGATCAGCAGAATCAACTCCTGCTCTTACGAAAGCTAGTTCACGTGCGGCGTTAGAGGCTTCGTCGGCCCTAGCCTTCAGTGCTGCGTTTTCCGATTCAAGCTGCTTCATGCGATCACGCAGAGGATTTCGGCCTGTTTCTTGTTCATCGAATTCGATGTCGCTGTCCATATGTACACTCCTTTGCCCAGAACCACCACGGAGGCATGGCGGTTCGCTGCTTACAACCCGAAGGTGTTCCTGCCTATTGGCATCGGATTAAGTGTAGCACACTATTTGTACAATGCAAGTACCTACGCTAAAGCAGTTTGTCCTTGACCTTGCCCAGCGAAACTACCGCCACCCTGGAAAGCTGCGGTACGTTCCGCTTGCTTCTTACGGAGGCGTTGAGCAGCCGCACTGTCAGTAGAGAACACTGCACCGATCTGTTCCTGCTGAGTCATACCGACACCCTGTTCGCCGGCAAGAGGGTTGAACAGTTCTTGTGCCTGACCGAGCGTAGCGAACCCTTGTCGAGCCTGCTCCGCATTGATACCTGCCTGTGCCAACTGCTCGCCCTGTTGGGCTGTGATAGCCAATCCTGCCTGCCTAGTAGCCTCAGAAGCGATCTGGGAAGACTTAGCTTGCTCAACAAGCATGGGTGCGGCCTTTGTAGGGTCTAGGAAGTAGGCGGCCAGCTGACTGTCGTTGACACCGTACAAACGTTGCATCTCTTGGATGACCTGCGGATCGGCGTTTTTCACTGCCTCATAACCCTGATTGACACGGGTGGCAAGTTCAGCAATAGAAACATCCCCACCGATCATGGCAGTAAAATCGTCGTTGCTGTCATAGAAACCTGGGGGCATACCAGCAGAACGCAACTGTTGACGGTAGGCGTTCTCTAAATACAAGTATTCGTTCTCAGAAAGAACGTTGAACCCTGCTCTGCGTCGAGCCTCATTCCCAGCGAACCTTGTTTTATACTGCTCAGTTTCACGCATACGGCCACGAATAATGTTCTCATCTAACACGTTCTCTTTGAACACGAGATCGTTCACGAACTGTGTAAGGCTACCCAAACCGTAGCGTTCTAGGTCTTGCCCAATGATGGCATATGCGGATTGTGGTGCGCCTGTATCGCTCATATCATATCTTTCCGAAAAGGTTTGCTAAACCGGATGTGACTTGGTATGCCCGTGAACGAGCCTCATTAGTGTACTCGTAACCCAATGACCGTTCTGAACGGAGATAAGTTCCCCACTCATTAGAGTTCATGGTTCGCTGTTCACCCTTATCGGTTGTGAACGTGATTGCTTTAGACCATTTCGGATCAGTGAAGTCAATAGTTTCAGGGTCGATCTCTAATGTTCGAGCAGCTGTCTGCTTATATGGATCGGTGATCTGCCCAAATGTTAAACCCTGATCTAATTGGGTGGCAATACTAGGGAACAATGCTTTAGAAGTATTCAAAGCATACTGTTGAAACGACTTAGCGTTCTCTTGCCCACGAGCAACTTTGTCAACCCACATATTGAATGTTTGATCTGACAACTGGATACCGTAATCGGCTGCGGTTTGTTTTAATTGTTGACCCAAGAAACCTGTTCTTAAACCTGACATTCCACCAGAAGTTTTTGATGCTTCTGCACCAATAGCATTGTTGAGGATTTGTGCATCCCACGATAGACGAAGACTATCCTCAGATAATTTTTTGATTGTCGCATCATCAAGACTGACACCAAGATTTAATGCTGTTTCACGAATAGTTGCTGAACGGTTGTCTATCTGTTGCTGTGTTGTAGCAGGGTCAAGTAGTTTATTTGCATCCCATGTACGTGTTGACGCAGAAGTAGTTTTATACCATGTCGTCTGTTGCAACTCATACGTAAATTTAGAGTCAGACCATTTACCTTCAACAGCATTTTTTAACAGTTCTCTTAATTCTGTTGAGCCTTCAATAAGCGAGTAATAGCCACCATACTGTTCTTTAGCGGCTGTCTCCCAATCAACTTCAGCACCAGGAATCGGTATCCCGTTTGCTGTCATCAATTTGCCTACATCTTCCCAATTGACACCAGACAAATCTGGGGGGCCAGAAGGAGGAGTAGGAGGATTCTCTGGTTCATCTTTTGGTTTTGTAGCAGGGCGAGGCATATTTTTTTGTGCCGCTGCCTGAGTTTTCTTTTCGGCTACAAACCCGCCACGAACAGGGCGACCATCATTGGAAGGAGTATCTTGAATTTTTTGAGTTGCCATCACAAACTTCCAATCGCATCAACGAACTTATTGATATAACCAAGATACTCATATGCCTTAGCTTCAGTGGGCGCAGTTTGTTCAGCAAACTGTTGAGCAGCAACATCAGAACCAGCAACACGAGTAACAACACCAGAAGCCTTTTGTGCTTGCAACTCCTGAGCTTGATACGCCTTCACAAACCGGTCAATATCTTCATCGTTTAACTCTCGACCAAGAGTTTCCTGCGACACCTTTTTAGCGATAACTTTTAATTCTTCAGGGTTAGAAACAACATATTTAGGTGAACCCCCACCACCACCACGACTAATTTGAGGGCCGCCGGCAATAAGACTTGCAAGAGTGTTTTCTTTTTCTAAACCTAAATAGTTAGATGCTTGCAACCATTGAGCAATACCGTTTATTTGTGAACTGTAATCGTCAAGACCGGCAGTAGATAGAAAACCTGCTGATACAAGTTGTTCCATTTTGGCGGCACGTTCTCTGGGGTTATATGATGCCCAAAGACGACCTGGTTCATCTGAAAGATTGTAATAAGATTCTGTTACAATTTTACCTTTTGCGTTTACAAGACCTGGGCCTTTATAAACTTGCCATTTGCCGTTAACAACAATGAGTCGTTCGCCAGGTTTGTATGTAACAGTTTCAGCAGCAGCCTGATTACCTTGTACAGCATCCAAATTTTCTATTGCAGAACCAGTACCGGCAGAACCAGGAGGAGTTGTATCCGTCGGTGGTGTGGTGTCTTTAATTTTACGTGTAGCCATAATAAATTACCTTCCCAAATCTACTTCAGAGAACAATAGACGATCCCATAGTCGAGCGAACTCAGGGTACTGACCCACTAGACGTTCGCCTTCTTCACGCAAAATACCTTGCAGATCACTATTGGACTCAGCACCCAAACCGTCACCACGTTCAGCAGCAATCTCTAAAGCATAATCACGAGCATTTAAATACTCACGAGTAGCAATAGCAATATTGTTGTTATCCATACGACTATCAAAAGCAGCCTCATACAAGATACTTATATTTGCGGGTGTCTGATTGGTGTTAATGTCGGCACGTTCAAAACCAGGGTACTGCTCATACAAATCTTTACGATAATCAGAAATGATTTTTCTTTCATCTTTAGATGGCTTAGGGCCAGCGTATCGTACAACTTCTCGATATAAAGCAACACCGACAAGACGTTGCGATTCGGCAACAAGTTCGTCAGGTTCTAACAACTCACGAAAACCAGTTTCAATTTGACGTGCATAAACCTGATAGTCAAACTCTGTACCTACAGGAGCGAAATATCCTGCAACTTCTTCGTAGGTGTCAAAGAACTTAGAGTTGTCACGTTCCCATTGAGCAAACTCTTTAGAAGCATCCAAACCACCAACAGTTGTTTTAGTTTTACTAGCCATGTACAGCAACGCATCGTCACCAAAAGTTTCCATAAATTTGCGTACAGCAGTATCGTAATTTTCTTCTTGTAGTTGCCTAAAATATTTTGCCAACTCTGCACCATGAACATCAATTTTAGACAAATCTAATTTTTCGTCACCAAGAGTAATTGTTTGTTGACGTTTTTCTTCTGACAAAGGAACTTTAATTTCTGGTACAGGTCTGGTCGGGCCAAGAAACTGGAACAACGCTCTCATACCTAAAAAATAACGGGCTTTATCAATAGCGTCATCTTTTAATTGTTGAACGTCTGCAAGTTTTGTCAAATCATATTTATCACTCATTGATAACGCTTCCATAGATTGCAATGTCATATCACCAAAAAGTCGGTCATTTTCAGGGTCAGCGACCCATGCTTCTAAAGCTTTGTTAAACCATGAAGGCATAATTACAAAATCAACATCTGGTGCGCCGTAAGGAATGATAAGTTTTCTTACCCAATCATAAGACGGTTTATTTGGCATGATTTCGTTTGCCGCCCATTGAACCCACGGGCCAGCCCCAGGTGTCAATTGCATACCCATGTTTAAAGATTTAGCTGGAGCAACCAAGTCAACATCTAAATCGCCTACACCAGCACTCACAGGGCCAACAAATTTGTTTCCTATATAACCGCCAGCAACAGCACCACCAAATCCAGCAGTAACAAAACCTAAAGCTGCTCCAGCTATTGTAAGTAGCGGAGCAAAATCTTCTGATAACGGATAATTAAAAACATATTCTCCGGTTGTTGGATGTTTGTAAAAGAACCCTCGACCATCATTGTCAGGGTCGGCAGTTGTCAAACTTTGCACACCCTTAGTAGTCCGTTTTAAAGCTTCAGGGTCAGTCGCTAAAATTGTGGCCCACTTCTTTGTTACTTCAGCCCATGCCGAACCGAACGGTGCAATAATACGCATGATGTCAGCAAAGTTGGATTTTTCGGCTGCGTTATAAAACAGTTTTTTGGTTTCGTCTAATGCGTAACCTTTGGCATAAGCATCAAGTTCGTCACGAGTAAGATTACCTTTTGAAGGCAACTTACCTGAATCTTTGTCCAAAAGTTTTTGTGCCAACTTTTTGCTTCCAACATATCTTGCTAAAAATTTATCATCAAATGTTACTTTTGCTGCTTTGGCTGCGTCTTCAACACTACGCAAAATTTCTCTTACTTGACCAGGAGCAAGTTCATCAAGGAATTCGTCAATCACATTAAAATATTGTTGCCTAAAAACAGGAGACCTATTCAAAAACAATTCACGTTTTGGATATAGCGAACCAAAAAAGATATCAACTGATTTATCTAAGCCATTGACAATTGGGGCTAAACGGCCTTGATAATTTTGTGCTGCAACAGTAAGTTGAGCTTTATAAAATTTGGTTAACTGAATGTTGGGGTCTTTAACAATCGTATTTATTTCGTTTAAAAATTCGTCACTGTAACCTTTGATTTCGCCTGTTCGATGTTTTAACAAAGCGTCAATAATTTTTCCTTGTGAGTCAGTCCACGATCCAGTAGCAACAACTTCTAGGAGTCGAGGATCATTGCCGGTTGATTTAGCGAGGCGACCAAAAGTAACATTTTCAATATAAGCTCTGACTTCTGCCCGATTGATGTTGCCAGTTTGGTCAATAAACGTTGCAGAACCACGGACAGGTAAACCTGTAGAAGGATCAATGACTGTTCTTTTAGTCCATATATTCTGCATAATCTGAATATATTTTCTTCCTTCGGGTGTAGTAGAAACCCAATCTACAATTGTTTCTGTCAATGTTTTGCCAAAATCAGCTTCACCTTTAGCAGCTATTCTCATGGCCTCATCACCATTAAGCAAAGCCATCTCAGCAGCAATAGCCTTACTATAAGCTTCGATACCGTTATCGGGATCAAAACGACTCCATACACCAGTTTTCTGTTCACGAGACAAAACATTTTTGGGTGCGTTCATTTCACGAATAGAAAAACCAGCAGTATCAGCAAGTTCATGTTGGCCTGCACGAATCAAATCTTCGGGGTCACCCTTAAAGGAAAAACCTAAAATGTCACCTTTAAACTTTCTGAACATGGCAACTTGGATCAATTCAAAAGGATGGAATATTCCTGTTTGAATATTGGGGGCAAACGATTGACGCAACAACGAATCACCCATGTTACGAAAAACATATCCACCGGTCATCAAAGTCATTGGTCGCCACAAATCGTTTTGGAGTGACTCAATAGCAGCGACAGGAAAACGCAGTTCACCAAACCTATTACCTTTTGTAACAGATTGTTTAGAAGTCAACCAAGCTAATCTCCCAGCGGCAATTCGACGTATTTGTCGAGGGTCAGCTAAAAATATTGCATGCTTCACTGCTTCAGATTGAATAATTGCAGTGTTTAAAGGTTGTTTAACAGTAATAACTTGACCGACATCACTGATAAAAGTGTAGTTGCCAAGAAAATCTGCTGATGTTCCTGCATCGTCAATAGCACCATACAAAGTGTCGTCAACGATCTCTTTGAAACCTGCCCAACCTTTGTGCAATTCATTGTTTAAAACATCGTTGACACCCATTTGTTTAAAAGCAGCTCTTGAAATTTCTTCAATCTCTTTAACAACGTTACGGACAGACCCATCTTTTTCAACTAAAGCACGAGTCAACATGTTCACATATTTGACACGATCACTTTCTTTTATTTTGACAGCCCGCAAATAGTTCTTAACATTCTTAATGCTCTTCGCTACTTCACGATCCGAACCACCAGAAATCACAACATGTTGACCAGGCATGTTCGCTATAAGTCGAGCAACCTTAGATTCGCTCTGCGTACCAAAATACGGCATATCACGCTTAACAGTATCCCACCGTGAAATGTTGACATCATCAACACTTTTAGGGCCAATACCACGAGTGATATCTCCCAAACCAAGAGTATCGTTCAACAAATTTTGAACGCTAGCAACATCTTTAGCGTCTGTTACTTCTTGCCAAAATTTAGCGTTAGCAGTAGGAAAAATTTCCATTGCTTCATCAATAGAATCTATTTTGACTATTCGTTCGACAACAGAACGGCCAGCAGTAGACCGCAAAAAGTCGGTTACTTTTGACGGAATAATCATTGCTGATTCTGCTCTAGTTAAACCAGCTAAAGTGCGTAAAGGCAAAACTGCTTCAGCACCTACTTTTGCGCCTTGTGCTAAAAACTTTCCACCAGGAACGGCAGGCACAGTAAGAGCGACACCCAAATCAACTAAACCGGAAAGAATGTTGTATTCAAGCGAACCTGGTTGCGCCACAACATCTGCTAATACTCGACCAGCAGTAGCAGCTTTTCCATCAATTGTTCCTCGTGCTTCACGTGCTGCTTGGCCTTGAATCTCATATATTTCTTTACTTGGAAAATATCCTGTACCAATGAGATCAGGGTTTTGAACCATTGCACCTAACAATGTTTGATCCCACAAAATTGCTGACGGGTCACCAGTACCAGTAGTGAACTCTGCAACTCTTTGTTCGCCAGTACCTAAAATGTCTCCGACACCTAAGGCAGTTGTAGGATTATAAGAAGGATTTTTGGGGATAACGGTAGGTTGTAAATCTATTGTACCTGTTGTAGCAGCTTGACCAAAAGCTTGTTGAACACCAGACATAACAGCTGTCCCTACATAACCAGCAGCACCTTGCGCTACGTCACTGGTGTATTGTACGCCGGCTTGCCCCCAACGCAAAACACCCCTAGCTTTATCAGAAACGTTACGTTCAAACCAACTTTTCTTTTTCGGTGGTTTATAATTCTTAAGCATGTCCTGGATACTTGTTAAGGTAACTTGTCCCATAAAATCTTTAGCAGATTTTTCATCCATTGCACCAGCCGCATACGCTTTAGCAGTAGGAATCAAAACATTAAAATTTAAGTCAGGGTAAGTTTTATAAAAATCTGTTACAGCATCAGCTAATTGTTGAGTAGCGGTTGCCGAACCTGAAACAATACGTTGTTCAGAAACCTCATTCTCATAAATGATGTCATCTTCTTCTTTTACTGTATAAGGAAACGGCATTACATCTTCCGATTCATGTACCCAGAAATAACCTCTAACAAACCGTCAGAAGGATACATACGGTACAAAGATTTCAAAGTTTCCAAAGTATCGTCAACAGGAACAACACGAGGTCGTAACCCAGCCTGCAAACTGTTGGGGCCAGCACCAATATCAGCACCAGCCGTAATCGGCTCACCAGGTCGTTCCGTAGGGCGAGTCAACGACTGTGCGCCAGGAACAGGTCGAGCAACCTGCTGTGCCTGAACATCAGCCGGCGAAGAACCAGGAGACACTGCTTGCTGAGAAGAAGCCTGCTGTGTAGCCTGCCCATAAGTCTGTCCCGTAAACGCAACCTTTTTGGTTGCAGGGTTACGCAAGTCTGAACGATTCGGATAGTCAACCATTTAGCCCCCCAATTGAGCGAGTAACGATTGGATGTCAGGTTGACCCTGTGCGCCTTGCGGTGGAGCAACAGGTTGTTCAGCCCCCATACCTGGAGGAGCGAGACCTGGCATAGTTTCAGGTGCGCCCTGCGGTGCTTCAGTAACTTGACGTTCTTTAGCCGCAGCATCAACTTCAGATACAGCATCAAACAAAGATTTGTTTTCCATAATAACTTTTTTGACAAGTGAAGCAAGATCGGCAGGCTGATACGGTGACTGCGGGCTAGCGGCCTGCTGCTGAATAGACGACAACAAAGCTGCCTCAACACCTTCGCCAATAATACGATCATGTTCCATATCAGGATCACTGATAAGCGGATCGGCTTCACGAGCAGATTCCTTAGACATCAAACCTGTACCGACACGCTGACCCAAACCAACAATCAGATTGTTGACATCTGAACCTGCCGCCGAATATGCGACATAGTGGAAGTCTGTTTCCCAAATTTTGTTTGGTGTGTAATCAACTTTACCTGTTCCTGCTCGACCAGGAAGGAAAAACATTTTAGGTGTGTCACCCCAATACGATTTCTCAATAGCAATAGCGATCTTGTCTTCTTCAAGGATAGATGAAGCAAAAACTTCTTGTGCTTCTTGAACACGGAAGTCAACAGTTGCTGACAACACGTTTTCTCCACGCCGGCCTGTGCGAATGTTGGAACCTGATT
>Ga0209353_10000620_pt1 | contig 21426 bp, 21 predicted proteins | sample LauGreSpBDMM15SD_2_FD_187561 | JGI IMG/M metagenome (GOLD analysis project Ga0209353, IMG submission 187561) | Freshwater lake microbial communities from Lake Michigan, USA - Sp13.BD.MM15.SD (SPAdes) (version 2) | ecosystem: Environmental > Aquatic > Freshwater > Lake | place: Lake Michigan...
GGAGACAATCCTTTTTCAACCAAACTGGCCACAATGGCTTCGTAGCTTTCTAATGCACCTTTTTCAATTTCTGTTGTCAAGCTTTCTGCCAACCTGTTCAATTTTGCTTCAGCTAATTGACCAGCAGCAGGTAATTCAGCTCTTTCAATGACTGATTTGGTGTATCTTTCGATTTCACGAATTGCACCACCATCTCTGCGTGTTACAAAAGTGAAAGAGCTACCAAATTTTCCTGCACGACCTGTACGACCGATACGGTGAACATAATATTCCAAATCTTGAGGAACATCATAATTAAATACTGCTTCAACACTGTCAACATCAATACCACGAGCGGCAACATCAGTTGCAACCAGAATATTCACCAAGCCGTTTTTGAATTTTGACATCACAATATTACGTTGTGACTGACGCATATCGCCATGAAGTCCTTCAGCAGAGTAACCTCTACCCAAAAGTTCTTCCACCAATTCATCTACTTTTTTCTTCGTGTTACAGAAAGCAAGCATTAATTTTAAGTTGTTGATGTCAATCAAGCGAGACATAGCCTCTACTTTCATGTCACTTCTCACTTCAAAATATTGTTGTTTGATATTTGGATTAGAAACTTCTGATCTAGTAATTTTAACAATTACCGGATCTTTTTGAAATCTACGGGTTAAGTCAAGGATTTGTCTTGGCATAGTTGCGGAGAAAAACACTGATTGTCTTTCTTCAGGCAATTTTTTCAAAATCAATTCAATGTCTTCTACGAATCCCATGTTAAGCATTTCATCTGCTTCATCAAGAATGATCATTTTTACCTGATCAAGTTTCATCGTACCTCTGTCTAAGTGGTCAATTACACGACCTGGAGTTCCCACAATGATTTGTGCCCCGGCGTCTAAACCACGAATTTGGCGTTCAATTGATTCTCCACCGTATACAGCAAGTGTACGAAGTCCTCTTTTGAATTTGCCTAATTTTTTAATCTCTTCACTTACTTGTACAGCAAGTTCTCTCGTTGGGCAAAGGATAATTGCCTGAGTCGCTTTCGATTTGGCATCGATCATCTCAATGGCTGGAATACCAAAGGCAGCTGTTTTACCAGTTCCTGTTTGGGCTTGTCCGATGATGTCACGGCCAGCTAATAATGGAGGGATAGATTCGGCCTGGATAGGCGACGGTTTTTCAAAGCCCATTTCTGTAAGGGCGTTCAGTACCTCTTCCGATAAGGAAAGGTCTGCAAACATAATTTCTGCGGTCATTTTTTGGATTTAATAATCTTATGAGTACGAACTTCAACGTCGCCTCTGTCAGATTGCAAGGATTGCGTGCCATGGAGCAGGTTACACTGCTTTACATCCCCGATCTTAAAGGCTAGGGACAGTCATTATTCGGGTGAACAATAAGTATCCTAGATAAAATTCTTTACAAAGATAAAAATAATATTCTAAATTTTATGCTTTTTGTTGATTATCTGTAAGTTTTATTCTATTATGCATTTTTTAAAGCACGAATAATTAAATAGTACATGACCGACAATTTAAGTAAAAGGCATTCCAATGTCCTGATATGGCTGTTTATGACAGAAATGTGGGAACGCTTTAGCTATTATGGAATGCGGGCACTTTTAGTCCTTTATTTGGTGACTTCAATTACTGAAGGAGGATTGGGTTGGAGTGAAATGGCGAGCGGACAACTTTATGGAATTTATACCGGCTTGGTTTATTTAACGCCATTAATTGGTGGCTATGTTGCAGATAAATATTGGGGATTTAAAACTTCTATTATTGTTGGTGGCATATTGATGGCTTTGGGTCATGGCGCATTGGCTATCAATTCAGACATCGCTTTTTTTATAGGCTTAGGGTTATTGATATTTGGGAATGGATTTTTTAAACCAAACATTTCTTCTTTGGTAGGCAATATATATAGCAAAACGGAAGAACTAAGGGCATTAAAAGACTCCGCATTTACCATCTTTTATATGGGAATAAATCTTGGGGCATTCCTTGGTACAATCGTTTGTGGTTATTTGGCCAAAGCTTATGGATGGCATTACGGTTTTGGAGCTGCAGGCATCGGAATGGTTTTTGGCTTAATCGTTTTTTTACTGACGAAACATCAAATTGAGGAACCACCCAAAAATACCGTGCAACAAAAAATAGATGATGCAACTCCCTTAACTAAAATAGAAAAAGACCGTTTGTTTGTAATTTTCATTCTGGCGTTTTTTCAAATTACCTTTTGGCTTGCCTACGAACAGGCAGGTTCGAGTGTAAATTTATTTACCCATAATTATGTCAATAAATTAATAGAATTGCCTTCCATGATTGGGTCTTGGTTTGTGGATGTTGATCATGCAGGGAAATATATCTTTGATATCCCAACAGCCTGGTTTCAGGCAATTAATGCACTTTTGATTATTATTTTGGGATTGCCTTTTTCTGCATTGTGGAAATGGTTGGCTCTAAAGCATAAAAATCCTTCATCTCCAACAAAATTTGGCTTGGGATTAATGTTTTTATCTCTAGGATTTGTGGTGCTCATCGTGGGTGCAACCGGCGTGGCCAAAGGACAGGTACATTGGATTTGGTTGGTGTTGATGTATTTATTGCATACTATTGGAGAACTATGTTTATCGCCGGTTGGTTTATCGATGGTCACCAAAATGTCTCCGGCAAAATTAGCAGGAACGATGATGGGCGTTTGGTTTTTAGCCATTGCTATTGCCAATTATATAGGAGGGGCATTGTCGGGCTATATGCAACAGATTGCCAATTCAAGTTCCATCAATCATTTCTTTTTGATATTCGTGATAATTCCATTTATTGCAGGCTTAGCCTTGTTTTTATTCAGCAAAAAGTTATCGGACTTAATGCATGATACTGAATAATGAGAGCGGTTTTAGGGGGTAACATAAAAAAAAATACAATAAGATTAGAAAACTGTTTTCTAAAAAGGTTTTTTATTATTAACTTGCAGGCTCATTTTCTGTCAAATAATGAAAGAGGAACGTTTATATAATATCGATATATTTGGTTTACGTAACGGTAAGCACGATTTCGCTTATGAAATAGATAATCGTTTTTTTGCTGCAATGCAAGACAGTTTGGTGGAAAAAGGGACTTTAAAGGTGAATGTTGCGTTGCAGAAATCAGAAAATATGATTGTAATGCAATTTGATATCAAAGGAGAAATCACTTTATTGTGCGATCGAAGTTTGGAAGAATTTCAATTTCCTATAGATGCACCAAACAGGTTGGTATTCAAATTTGGTGAAAGCTTTAAAGAAGTGTCAGATGAATTGATCGTCTTGGCTACCGGTACAGCTACGATAAACTTATTTCAGTATATTTATGAGTTTATTGCGGTTCAGGTTCCATTCAAAAAGTTGCATCCAAAGTTTGAATTAGACGATTCAGAAGACGATGTACTGGTTTATGGAGAAGTTCATGACTATTTTGACGACGAGGAAGAGACAGAAGACGAAGCAGACGAGAACAATTCATCAGCTAGTTCTACAACTATTGAAGAACCAGTAGACCCAAGATTCGCTGCTTTATTAAAATTAAAGAATAATAATTTACAATAGATTAAATAAATAAGGATTTACAATGGCACATCCAAAGAGTAGGATTTCTAGAACTAGAAGAGATAAAAGAAGAACGCATTATAAAGCTGAGGCTAAAAATTATGCGATTTGCCCTACAACTGGTGAAGCTCACCTTTTCCACAGAGCTCATTGGTACGAAGGAAAACTTTACTACAAAGGTAAAGTAGTAATGGAAAAAGAAGTATTAGCATAATACATGAAAATTGCCCTTGATGCAATGGGCGGTGATAATGCGCCCGCAGTAGTGATCGAAGGAGCACTTATTGCCAAGCAGGATCTGCCGTCAGACGTACAAATAGTGCTTATTGGTGACAAACCTGTAGTGGAAAAAACGCTACTTTCTCAAGGCGCCTCAATAGATGCATTTGATATAGTGCATGCTTCTGAAGTCATTGGAATGAGTGAACATCCCGCTAAAGCTGTTGCTTCTAAACAAGATTCGAGTATTGTGGTGGGTTATAAATTACTGATGACCGGTGAGGTGGATGTATTTTGTAGCGCAGGCAATACTGGAGCGATGTTGGTTGCAGCAATGTTTACCATCAAAACAATTCCTGGAGTATTAAGACCTGGAATTGCTGGTTTTATTCCCAAACAATCTGGCAAATACGGTACAGTATTAGATGTTGGTGCAAACGCTGAAGTGAAACCTGAAGTGTTGGCTCAATTTGCACATATAGGTTCTCTATATGTAAAATACGTGTATGGTATTGATCGACCGACTGTTGGATTGATGAATCTAGGTGAAGAGGAAGAAAAAGGCACTCCACTGTTACAAGCTGCTTATCAATTGATTAAATCAAATGACAAAGTAAATTTTGTAGGTAACATTGAAGGTAGAGATATTTTAAATGACAAAGCTGACTTAATCATTTGTGATGGTTATGTAGGTAATGTAATTTTAAAAATGGCTGAATCTCTTTATCCTATCTTATCTGAAAAAGGGTACAATGATCCTTTTATAGATTTATTCAATTGGGAAAAGGTTGGAGGAAGTCCTATATTAGGCGTCAATGGAAATGTGATTATTGGTCACGGATCTTCAACAGCAACAGCGATTTGTCACATGGTGAAAATGTCTAAACAGCTTGCTGAATCTGGTATAACTGAAAAAATTAAAAATGCTTACAGCTAATCACTGTAAGTATTTTTGTTTTAAATAAAAAACATTAAATGAGTAAAATTACGGCAGCTATTACTGGTGTAGGAGGATATGTTCCTGAATATGTGCTTACAAATCAGGAACTTGAAAAATTGGTTGAAACAACTGATGAATGGATTCTTTCTCGCACAGGCATAAAAGAACGTAGAATATTAAAAGGAGAAGGTTTGGGAACCTCCTACATGTGTGAACATGCTGTGCGTGACCTATTGGCCAAAACCAATACCGATCCTTTAGATATTGATTTGATTATTGTCGCCACAGTTACACCTGATTTCATTTTCCCTTCTACAGCCAACATGGTTGGAGATATGGTGGGATGTAAAAATGCTTTTAGTTACGATGTACAGGCTGCTTGTTCAGGTTTTTTATATGCCATGTCCAATGCAGTAGCTTATATTGAAAGCGGTAAATACAAAAAAATAATTGTGATTGGGGCAGATAAAATGTCTTCTATCATCAACTATAAAGACCGATCCACTTGTATTATTTTCGGTGATGGCGCTGGAGCAGTATTGGTAGAACCGAATACAGAAGGCCTTGGTGTTATCGACAGTATTTTAAAATCGGATGGATCAGGTTATCCTCACTTAAATTCAAAAGTGGGAGGAAGTCGCTACCCAATGACAGCCGAACTGGTAGATTCTGATGAAAGATGGGCGTACCAAGATGGTCCTGTGGTATTTAAATTTGCTGTTAAAAACATGGCTGACGTCTCCGCTGAAATTATGGAGCGCAACAGTTTAACTGGTGAAGACATTGCTTACCTCGTTCCTCACCAAGCCAATAAAAGAATTATTGATGCCACCGCTAACCGTATGGATGTAGGTTCAGATAAAGTACTGATCAACATTGAACGTTACGGAAATACTACTGCAGCTACTATTCCTCTTGTTTTTTGGGATTTTGAGAAAAAATTCAAGAAAGGGGACAATGTCATTTTAGCAGCATTTGGTGGTGGTTTTACCTGGGGTTCTATGTACCTTAAATGGGCGTACGATACCAAATAAAATCAATTAAACATTTGGTAAAACAAATTCTTCAATTAATTTAGCAATTCATATTCATGGCAACTACTGCAGATTTTAGACCAGGTCTTTGTTTGGAATACAACAACGATTTGTATATTATCACTGATTTTCAGCACGTAAAACCAGGTAAAGGTCCGGCTTTCGTGAGAACGAAACTTAAAAATATTAAAACCGGTCGTACGATTGACAATACTTTCAACGCTGGGGTAACAATCAAAACGGCAAGAATTGAACGTAGACCCCATCAGTTTTTATACAAAGATGAATACGGGTACAATTTCATGGATGCCGAATCATTTGAACAAATAACCTTAGAAGGGAAAATTATTCAAAAACCGGAGTTGATGAAAGATGGCCAGGAGGTGGAAGTTTTATTTCATGCAGAAACAGAGACTCCTTTATTATGCGAATTGCCACCATTTGTTATTTTACAAGTAACGTATGCTGAGCCAGCCGTTAAAGGAAATACCTCTACCAATGCCACTAAAACAGTGACCCTTGAAACTGGAGCAGAGATTCAAGTGCCAATGTTTATCAACCAAGACGAAATAATTAAAGTAGATACAAGAGATAGTTCTTACGGAGAACGTGTTAAATAACAATCAAATGGAACCTAAAGAATTACAAAAACTAATTGACTTTATCGCCAATTCTGGACTTGATGAAGTAAATATTGAAACAGAACAATTTAAAATTTCTACTAAAAGAAATTCAGCTGTTCAAACAAGAGTGGAGCAAGTGTATGCTGCGGCTCCTCAACAAGCACCTGCACCAGCTGCACCTGCAGTTGCACCAGTTGCCGCTCCAGTAGCCACTCCAGTTGCCGTTGAATCAAATTTAATTACAATTAAATCTCCAATGATTGGTACATTCTACTCTTCAGCTAATCCTGAATCAGAAGATTTTGTAACTGTTGGAAGTGAAATCGCTAAAGGAAAACCTGTTTGTATCATTGAAGCAATGAAATTGTTCAATGAAATCGAATCAGATATTTCTGGTAGAATCGTTAAAATACTAGTTTCTAACGCTACTCCAGTGGAGTTTGACCAACCTTTGTTCTTAGTTGAACCTGTTTAGGTATATCATTCATTTGAATAGTTAGTATGCATAAGCGTGAAGGCGTATGTTTACTAACTTTTTTGGTTTAATGTCCTAAACTGATTGAATATTCACAACTAAAATTGTAGTAACGTGTTTAAAAAAGTATTAATAGCGAATAGAGGTGAAATTGCATTGCGTGTAATCAGAGCATGCAAAGAAATGGGTGTAAAAACTGTTGCCATTTATTCCACTGCAGATAAAGACAGTTTGCATGTTCGTTTTGCTGATGAAGCGGTATGCATCGGACCTGCACAAAGTTCCCAATCTTATTTAAGTATTCCGAGCATTATTTCTGCTGCAGAAATTACCAATGCGGATGCTATTCATCCAGGATATGGATTTTTGTCCGAAAATGCAGATTTCTCTAAAATTTGTCAGGATTATAAAATTAAATTTATTGGTCCGACTCCTGAAATGATTCAGGCGATGGGTGACAAAATTACTGCAAAATCATACATGAAAAAAGCTGGAGTACCTACAGTACCTGGTTCTGATGGTTTGTTGAAATCTTTGTCTGACACGTATAAAATTGCAGCTAAAGTCAAATATCCTGTAATTTTGAAAGCTACCGCTGGAGGTGGAGGTAGAGGAATGCGTATCGTGAATAACGATGAAGAAATGGAAAAAGCTTGGACCGATGCCAAAATGGAAGCGGCCGCATGTTTTGGAAATGATGAATTGTACCTTGAAAAGTTTGTCGTAGAACCTCGTCACGTTGAAATTCAGGTGATGGGTGATGGTAAAGGTCGTGTAGTGCACTTTTCAGAAAGAGATTGTTCTATTCAACGACGTCACCAAAAGCTTGTAGAAGAAACTCCTTCTCCAGTGATGACCGACAAGTTGAGGAAGAAAATGGGTGATGCTGCAATTGCAGGTGCTAAGATTATCAATTATGAAGGTGCTGGAACGTTTGAGTTCTTGGTAGACAAATTTGGTGATTTTTATTTCATGGAAATGAATACCCGTATTCAGGTGGAACATCCCATTTCTGAAGAAGTTACGGACTTTGACTTGATCAAAGAACAAATTAGAATTGCTGCTGGATTACCTTTGTCTACTGAAAGCCGTTTCCCAGCCAGATATTCTATAGAATGTAGAATTAATGCGGAAGATCCTCGTCATGGTTTTAGACCAAGTCCTGGAAAAATTACCAACCTACATTTTCCAGGAGGAAGAGGAGTGAGGGTGGATACACACGTATATTCTGGCTATACCATTCCTGCCAATTACGATTCTATGATTGCTAAGTTGATTATTACTGCAAGCAATAGAGAAGAAGGCTTGAATAGAATGAAAAGAGCACTTCAGGAATTTGTAATCGAAGGCATTAAAACAACCATTCCTTTTCATATTAAATTGATGGATGATCCAATTTTCAGGTCTGGGAAGTTCAATACCAGTTTCCTTGAAACGTATGATTTCTCTGAAATATAGTACTCAAATTTAACCAATAGTCCCGCGAAATCGGGACTATTTTCTTATGAAAACCCACTTCACTTGTATTATGGTTGGTCTGTATTTGTTTGTCAGTTCTGCTGATGCACAAATCAAAAAGCTCTATGTGCAAGCTGGAATAAGTGCCAATTCATATAAAGGAAGTTTAAATGAAGGTTTTGGTAATTATACCATGGGTACTCATTTGGGAATAAGATTTTGTAAAAACAACAGATTAAATGGTCATATCAATTTTTCTTATGGAAGTATTGATGGGCAAACCAAAGTTTTTACCGTAAAAGATGCTGCTGGTAATTTGGTTTATCCGATAAATTATTTTAAAACGAGGCTTTTTACATTTGATTATATCTTGCAATTCAATGTAGTTTCTAAGAAATCATTTCTGATTTATATAGGTGCTGGTGCAGGGGTTGTAAAATTTAATGTAAAAGATGAAGATGGAAATGATTTGATTTACAATTCAAAATCCAGGGATGTACATGAAAGTTACAAAGACCTGGCGGTAACTTTACCTGTAGTAATTGGCTATAATTATATATTTCGCAATGATTACAGGTTTGGAATTCAGGCGCAATTACTCAATCCGTTAACTGACTATTTAGACAATACTTCCAAATGGAGTCCTTATGTTACTTCGGACAATGTTTTGTCATTTAAATTTTTTATTGCCGTCCCTATTTCTCTAATAAATTAAGGAATCATTTCCAACATATTTTTTTTACCTCTTTTTAAATTTAAACTTATTTATCTTCAAAAGTGGTATTATGATTTAATTGGTGTAAATTTGTAACTGTTACTATAAATTATAATTCACCCCGATATTATAAATAAAAAACAATGACAACTATCCTAATCTTCTTTGTGGCACACTGGTACATATCCCTATTTTGCCAAACATTTTATTTGCACCGTTATGGGGCACATCACTTATTTATTATGAGTAAGTTTTGGGAAAAGTTTTTCCATACCTTAACTTATATTTCTCAAGGTTCATCATTTTTGAGTCCAAGAGCTTATGCAGTTTTACACAGAATGCACCATGCTTACAGTGATTCCGAAAGAGATCCACACTCTCCACATCATGCTACCAATTTGTTTACCATGATGTGGCAAACTAAAAACATCTACAACGACTACCTGAAATACAGAAGAACTCCAGAAGATCGTTTTGCGAAAGATTTACCAGAATATCCTTTGATTGATAAAATCGGAGATACCTGGATTTCAAGGGTGTTCTGGGGTACTGTTTATTCTTTGTTTTACATTGAATTTGTTCCTGCAGGAATGTGGTATTTGTACTTCTTATTGCCAATACATTTCTTAATGGGGCCTGTACATGGTGCAATTGTAAACTGGTGTGGTCACATGTATGGTTACTCCAACTTTGATAACAATGACAAATCAAAAAACAGCCTAGTATTTGACGTATTGATGGGCGGTGAATTGTTTCAAAATAACCACCATAAATTCCCAACGAGCGCTAAGTTTGCAAGTAAATGGTATGAATTAGACCCAACATTCCCTGTGATATGGTTAATGACCAAAGTTGGCATCATAAAAATGAATCCTAAGCCTTTGGAGATTGAAATGTTTTAAATCTCTCAGTTTTTCGTTTTCAAGTTAATCTGCAACTAAGTCATCTCGTTACCTGTAAAATGATAATTAGAAAACTAAAAAAAGTCCTTTATCTTTCTGATGAAGGACTTTTTTTATGCCTTTTCTATCGTTGAACTTTGAAACAACAAAGCCTTCACCTCTTCGTCACTCACTTGTTCGAAATCAGTATAAAATTGACCCACACCATAAAATATTGCAGGAATTAGTACACAATATACCTCATCTACCACATTGTTTATTTTTTTTATTGCTTCTTCGGTCGCCACTGGAATAGCTACAATTATTTTTGCAGGTTTACTTTTCTTAATTAATGCAATGCTTGCCAGTACGGTACTTCCTGTAGCTATGCCATCATCAATAAGAATTACCGTTTTGTCTTTTAAATTGGTTGGCTTTGTATCTCCCATCAAATCTGCATATTTTTGTTTTAAATTTTGTTGTACCCTTGCTGCTTCAATTTGAATATAATCTTTAGGAACATCAGGGACATTTTCATTGATAATGACTTCTTGCATGGTAGCAGAACCAATCGCATATTCAGGGTTTTTGGGATGACCGATTTTTTTTGATAAGATGATTTCTAATGGCATTCCTAATTTTTTGGCAATGATAGCACCAATTGGAACACCTCCCCTTGGAATTGCCAGTATTATTCCGGGTGTGTTTTTATATTTCTCGAGTTTTTTTGCCAGCTGAATTGCAGCATCTATTCTATCTTTAAACATGGTATTTTTAAGCTTAGTTTTATAAATATTTTTTAAACCATTCTGTAGCAAGCATGGAAGCGATGGCTAAAGTTCCCGGCTCTTCAAAAAGATGAGTAGCATGTGGAACAATTTTCAATGCTTTTTCACACCTCAATACGTCAAATGTCTTTTTATTCAATATCAGTACTTCTTCATCTCTTTCACCTACAATTAGCAGTGTAGGTGCTTTCACTTTGGGAGCGATGGCGATAGCCAAATCAGGCCTTCCTCCTCTGGAAACGATTGCTTTGATTTGTGAGGGAAGCGTACTTGCCGCATACAAGGCCGAAGCAGCTCCTGTACTTGCACCAAAGTAGCCAATGCTAAAATCTTTACACTCAGGTAAGTCTATCAAATGGTTTGTGGCAGTAATTAACCTTCTGAATAACAATTCTATATTAAACCGATTTACAAAAGCTTGGTCTTCTTCTTTGGTCAGTAAGTCAAATAAAAAAGTGCTTATTTCCTGCTGTTGAAGTTCATTGGCTACGAAATTATTTCTACTGCTAAAACGACTACTGCCACTTCCATGTGAAAATATCACCAAAGACCTAGACTGGTAAGGGATTACCAATTCTCCTTCTAACTTTTTCCCCTCGATTGGTATTTTAATGATTTTAGAAAAATGTGTCGTTGTCATAGTAATAATATTAAAAGGAAAATTTCTAAAAAATAATTAGTAACGTGCTATGTATTTTTAACTGTTAGTTAGACAGTCAAATGTAGACGGAAGTGTTTATTTTATGTATGTTATTAAATCAATTTATTGCATGATTTATTTCATTTTTATAGTACTTAAATTATTGAAAATTTGCAGTATATATTTTTAGATATGGACACAACAATCAGTTTTAACCGTGTAATTGACGCCGTTTCTTCTGTTACGGCACCTTTTTCAGAAGATGTCGGTATGGATGTATTGATGGATTACATAGGCGATGCCAGGTATGTTTTATTGGGAGAGGCTTCTCACGGGACCCATGAATATTATACCTGGCGAGCAAAAATTAGCCAACGCTTAATTGAAGAAAGAGGGTTTTCATTCATTGCTGTTGAAGGCGACTGGCCGGATTGTTATCGTTTGAACAGGTATATTAAGAACTATACTGATGCAGGTCACAATGCCTATGAAGTATTGCATGCTTTTAACCGCTGGCCTACATGGATGTGGGCCAATTGGGAAATTGTTGTATTTGCCGAATGGTTAAAAAAATATAATTACGAAAGGAAACCTGTTCAGAAAGTTGGCTTTTATGGCTTAGATGTATATAGCTTATGGGAGTCTATGGAAGCGATTGTAGCTTACCTGAAAGTCAATGATCCTAAGACCTTACAAGCGGCAGTAAGAACATTGCGGTGTTTAGAACCTTATCGGGCAAATGAAGGACAAACGTATGCCAGCGCTTCTCGTTTAGTTCCTGAGCTTTGCGAATCGGAAGTGGTAAATTTACTGCGTGAAATTCAGGGCAATATGTTGCATTACAATACCGATCATGAAAATGTTTTTAGTACAGCACAAAACGCTCATGTGGCTGTAAATGCTGAAAGGTATTACCGTGCGATGGTGAGAGGAGGGGCAAGCTCCTGGAACATTAGGGATAAACACATGGTCAGTACCTTAAACCGCCTGATGGATTTTCATGGGAAAGGTGCAAAGACAATAGTTTGGGAACACAATACACACATTGGCGATGCGAGGGCTACTGATATGGCAAAACAGGGAATGGTAAACGTGGGGCAGTTAATTGCTGATCAGCAGGCTAAAAATGAAGTGGTGGCGGTAGGCTTTGGTTCTTATCAGGGAAGTGTTATTGCTGGAAGAGAATGGGGAGATGAAATGCGTAAAATGACGGTACCTCCTGCCATCAATGGGAGTTGGGAGAATATGCTGCATCAAATTAATTCTTCCAAAAATAAAATCATTATGCTCGACAAAATCAAAGATGAATCGCTGTTGAAGGAGCCAATAGGTCACAGGGCAATAGGAGTAGTGTACCATCCCGAATTCGAACAATATGGAAATTACGTTCAGAGTGTGATGACGCAAAGGTATGGTGCTTTTATTTTTCTGGATGAAACCACGGCACTTCATCCATTACACATTACTCCTGACGGGCATCAAATACCTGATACTTTTCCTTTTGGTTTTTAATTTTTTATCTTTTACGGCAATTTCTGTTCAGGTAAAATGATATATTTGTTATCAGTTTATGCTAACTATTTATTGCCAATCATGAAAAAATACTTGTTTTCCCACACCGTTATTTTAGTTGTGTTGAGTTGTGTTGTTTGTTTAGGGCAAACACCTCAATCATATAAAACGAAACATGTCATAGTTTTGGTGGTGGATGGTCCTCGTTATACAGAAACCTGGGGAGACAGCACCCATCAATATATCCCCAAAATGGCCAAAGAAATTTCCCCTTTAGGGGTGGTTTTTTCTAATTTTTACAATGATGGATTTACCTATACCTCTTCTGGACACACTGCAATATGTACTGGATTTAAACAGGAATTAGAAAATTCTTACGGGAAGCAGTTACCTACCTATCCTTCCTTTTTTCAATATTATTTACAACAAAAGAAATTACCAGCGTCAAGTGCTTACATCATTACTTCCAAAGACAAATTAGAAGTGTTGTCGAATTGTATGGAAGATGACTACTATTTCAAATACAACCCCTCTACCATTTGTGGAAATAAGGGATTAGGTAGCGATTATTGCGATGATTCGACTACTTTTAGACGCGTGATGAATGTATTGAAAACCAAGCAGCCAGATTTACTTTTGGTGAACTTTAAAGAGCCGGATGCTTCAGGACATGACAACGATTGGCCAGGTTATTTGAAAGGCATTCGGGATACAGACAGCCTCGTTTGGGAAATTTGGAAGTTTATCCAGACCGATACTTTTTACAAAGACAATACGACGCTTTTTGTTACCAATGACCATGGCCGCCATAGCAATGGACATGAAGATGGATTTGTAAACCATGGGGATGATTGTGAAGGTTGTAGGCATATTAACCTGTTTGCTTTTGGGCCTGATTTTAAAAAGAATATCCTTGAAAAAACGACTTATGTACAAGTAGACATTACCGCTACCATTGCTGCATTGTTTGGATTGAAAATGCCATTTAGTCAGGGAAAAGTCATCAAGACTTTGTTTAAATAGTTTTTTTAATGTTGAGTTTTTAATGTTGAATGTTGAGTAAAAAACTGAAATTAGTAAACAAAGTCAGATAGCAAATTTGAAAATAATGAGGTAAGTAGCTATTCACCTTGCTTTAGGGATAAATCCCGAAGTTTCGGGATTGTTTGATCCCGAAGTTTTGGGATTGTTTGATCCCGCTTTTTGCGGGAGAGTGTCGATAGCCCAATGTCGTTAAGTGAAGGAATTTTGTTATTTTAAAATCCGTGAAAATCTGCTTAATCCGCCAAATCTGTGTGCAATTTTGTTTTTATTCTTTGTCAAATAAAAATCCAGCAAGTGCAGGATGGAACACGGATTAAGCGGATAATCGCTGATTTTTTCTTATGTTAACGACATTGCCGATAGCCCGACTCGCCGTGGCGAGAAACGCCCAATACCTTTATTCTAATTCAAATTATTTTTATACCTCTGTTTTCGATATTTCCTTATTCTTCCTTTAAATGATAAATCCTTACCTTAAAAAATAATTGATCAGCAACCCTTTATCGTCCCGCCATTTTATCCAGCCTTTGGGCAGTGTATTGAATTCATTCAAATGCGGGCAGATTTCAGCATTGAACCCAACCTTGGCCCAGTTGCCTTTGATCTTAATGATTTTCAAACAATTTTGTTCTTTAAAATCCAATATTGATTTGTAAGGACGTATTGTTTTGTAAATAGGATTTGTTCCCGGTTGTTTGCGTTCAATGCCGACGCTGTTGGGTAGATAGTCTTTCCAACTGAAATATTTCAACTGAGGAGATTGCAAAAGCCACATGGTTTTGCCTGTATTTTTATCTACAATAATTTTATACCAGCCACGATTGTTTTCCAACGTTACAAAATGCATTATGCGTTCTTCGTCCCAAAAAGTCTCTGGATGAAACCACGACTGTTGGTCGGCTTTGAATTTGACATTCAAGGTATTGGTGTTGGAATCTAGTCCTATCAATACATTCATTGCCAATGCGGATTCGTTGGGTGCTGCGTACAAGTTGAGTACAAAATTGGTGTCGTAAGTGACCACCATCATTCCTTTGCCATATTGTTTTTCGAAGCTGGTTTGTGCAAAACTATCCATGGCAAACATATAGGTAAGCACCAATCCAATATACTTGACGAATAGAAAAATTGAAGTCTTTTGACCATGCATATTTTCACGCTTTTATTTAGCCTGTTTTCTTTGAAAAACAACCTGTTGGTCACTTTATTTGATGCACATGTTTTTCAAGGTTTCTACCCACATTGGATGTGCATTCAAACTAGGAACCATGTCCCAGGTTTCACCTCCATGTTCTTCGAACAACTCTTTGTATTCTTCTCCAACTTCAATGGTGGTTTCCAAACAATCCGACACGAAAGAAGGGACAAAAGCCAGTACTTTCTTTTTGCCCATACCAGGCAAATCTTTGATTAAGAAATCAGTATATGGCTTGATCCACGGATCTTTTCCCAAACGGGATTGAAAAGAAACACTGTATTTTCCTTCTGGAATTTCAAGTGATTTTACCAATTCTCTGGTAGTGGCAAAACATTGCGCCCTGTAGCATAACCTGTTTCCTTCATGTAAAGTGTCGCAACAGGTGATGTCTTGTATACATTTTCCGGTACAATCACTTTTCGTAATTTGTCTCTCTGGCAAACCATGGTACGTAAATACATAATGGTCATAATCTTTGGCCGCAATGTATTGTTTGCCTATTTCGGTAAATGCTTTGATGAAATTGACGTCTGTAGGATAGGCATCTATAAATTTAAGTTCTGGTATCAATTCCCAATTTTTAATTTCATTCATTACCGCTTCATGAACAGAACCCGTTGACGCTGAAGCATACTGCGGGAACATTGGCAACACTACAATTTTCTTGACGCTACTGTTTTTAAATTGATCCAATGCCAGTTTGATACTTGGACTTTGGTAACGCATGGCCAAAATCACTTTAAAGTCTGCACCCAGTGAAGTTTGTAAAAGTCCTTCCACTTCATGACCATAAAATTTTAAGGGTGAACCGCGGTCGGTCCAGAGTTCCTGGTATATTTTGGCAGATTTTGGTCCACGAAAAGGAGCAATGATAAAGTTAACCAATAAAAACCTTAAGATGTAAGGGATGTCGATTACCCTGTTGTCCATTAAAAATTCTCTTAAATATTTGCGTACATCTGCTACTGATGGACTGTCTGGTGTGCCTAAATTAACAAGTAATACGCCTGTTTTTGCCATGTTGATTTTACTTTATGCTTTATGAGGTTACAAATTTATAAAATAAACTGATGCATTGTGGTTTTGAATAAGATTTATTGCACATCAATTGGGCAATAATATTCTTGAATTTGAATGAAAACAGGAGGCTCTCTTAGAATTTGAAAATCGTTTGGAATTTACTTCCTCAATCTTTTTTTATGATTAAATATCGAGCGCTAGATGATTTTCTGTGGGTCGAGATGATATAGGTTTTCAAAAGTATTTATCCTAGAATTTGTATGCCTCAAAACTTTGTAATGAAATGTAGGCAACAAGCTTAATTTAAAATGATGGTGAATTGATTTTTACCTCTTTTTTGGTTTCAACTGTCCGAATTACTCGGACAGTTTACGTTTTTTATGGAATGATATGTTGTGGACGAAGTGTAATACCATTTATACTTTAATTGGTTTCTTCAATCAGTTTCTTTAAATCATCTTTACTTGGTAAAACAGTCTGATAGGTACTAGCAAAAATCTGTTTGTTGTTTTCATGTAAGGTTATTTCAACGAGTGTCTGGCTTTTATCTTGACAAAGAATTATACCAACAGTCTTATTCTCCTCTTCTATTCGTACAAATCTATCAAAATAATTCACATACATTTGCATTTGACCAATGTCCTGATGTTTAAGCTCCCCAATTTTAAGGTCTATTAATACAAATGACTTTAATAACCGATTATAAAAGACCAGGTCCACTCTGAAATGTTTTTCATCAATAGTTATGCGTTTCTGTCTGGACACAAAAGTGAATCCTTTTCCAAGCTCCAGCAAAAAATGCTCAAGTTTGTCGATTATTTTTTGTTCCAGTTCTGATTCTGAATATTTGTAACTTTCAGGCAATCCAATAAATTCAAGAATATATGGATCTTTTAATGAATCTTTGGGGCTTTCTATTATTTGTCCTTTTTCTGCCAGTTCTTTGACTCCCTTCTTATCTCTGCTTAAAACTAGACGTTGGTATAATGCACAGTCACATTGACGTCTAAGTTCTCTTAAACTCCAATTATTTTCAATAGATTCAAGTTCATAAAAATCCCTTTCTTCTTCATTATCTATCCTAATGAGTTTTAAATAATGTGACCAACTTAGTTGAAAGTTATACGTTTCAGAAATCCGAGACAGTGTTTCGGATTTTTCAAATTTTATTTTTTTTGAATAGGTTAAATAAAATCGCCTCATATTTTCGAGGTTGTCTACAGAAAATCCTTTACCAAATTCCTTCAATAACTTCTCTGAAAGATGATTTAAGGTCATCTTGCCATAATCGGCCCTGTCATTTCCTTCTTGTTCATCTTCTACAATTAATTTTCCTATTTCAAAATAGGTGTAAACCATCGTGTGATTAACATGTCGAACAACTTCTGAACGAGCTTTTTAAAGTAAATTAACTACCCTATTTGCAAGTTGATTGTTATTTTGATTTATTCATTCCATTGAATACTTAGTTTAAAAAGTGTATTTAAACCTAACTTTTTCAATTGGATTAATGATGTCTAAACAACAAAGTGTTGAACTAAATATCATTTACAATTAATTTTATAGGATTAAGTGTTCTACACAAAAAAACTTCCGCATATCAGAATACACGGAAGTTTTTTAAATCTTAATTAAGCCAAAAAAGCTATAATTTTATCGCTTTGTTTCTCAGGTAGAAATCGGCGATGACGATTGCGGCCATGGCTTCTACTATCGGTACTGCTCTTGAAACGACACATGGGTCGTGGCGTCCTTTACCGGAAACTACGGCTTTGTTGCCTTCGCTGTCTATACTTTCCTGGTCCTGCATGATGGTGGCTACGGGTTTGAATGCGGTACGGAAATAAATGTCTTCTCCGTTTGAAATTCCTCCTTGTATGCCTCCTGAATAGTTGGTATGGGTTTTTACTTTGCCATTGTCGTCAACATAAAACTGGTCGTTGTGCTGAGAACCTCTCAGGGCAATGCCTTCAAAACCACTTCCAAATTCAAAGCCTTTTACGGCATTGATGCTCAACATCGCTTTGCCCAGTTCTGCATGTAATTTGTCAAATACAGGTTCACCCAAACCTACCGGTACGCCTGATACCACACAATCCACTACACCGCCAATGGTATCTCTACTGAGGCGAACTTCATCAATCAGGGCAATCATTTGTTCTGCCATTTCCTGGTCGGGGCAGCGAACAATATTGTCTTCAGTGGTGGTTAAATCAAGTTCTTTGTAAGACTTTTGCAATTTCAATCCACCCACTTGAGATACAAAAGCGTTGGCTTCTATACCCAAATGTCTTAAAAATAATTTCGCGACTGCACCTGCTGCAACGCGCGCTAGGGTTTCTCTGGCTGAACTTCTGCCACCGCCACGGTAATCTCTCAAACCATACTTTTCATGGTAAGTATAATCGGCATGGGAAGGACGAAACTTGTCTGCGATATGCGAATAATCTTTGCTGCGTTGGTCCGCGTTCCATACCATCATGGCGATAGGAACTCCGGTAGCTTTGCCTTCAAAAACGCCTGATAAAATTTCAATTTTATCGTCTTCGTTTCTTTGGGTGGTAATTTTTGATTGGCCAGGTTTGCGTCTGTCCAATTCTGACTGAATAAAATCCTCGTCAATGGCTAGTCCTGCCGGACAACCTTCTATTACTACGCCAACAGCTTTGCCGTGAGACTCTCCGAATGTGCTGATTTTAAATATCTTACCGTATGTGCTACTCATTGTATTTGAAATGCTTTGCAAAAAAACTTTTGCGTATGATGTTTTCAGGCAATACGCCTCAACAAATATAATATTCTTCTCCTATAATTTAGTAGGTTCCTAAAAAAAGTAGCCATCGGTGTTTGACTTTAGTTGTTTTACCCCACGTATTGACTTTATAGAATATACCAAGTTTATGGCGTTATTACACATCGCTACTTGTGGCTCAACTGCTCCATCGTGTCATGAATGGACTTCTCCGAAATGGCTTCGAGTACAGGTTTTTTTGCTGACAAATTCAAGAGATAACCGTTTATATTTTGGAGGTAATGGATATGGTGGGTAACACAAATAACTGTTTTTTGTTTTTCATAGACCATTGATTGCATGAGTTGAAAAATCTGGTGGGTATGGGCAATGTCTAAGTACTGCGTAGGTTCGTCAAACAAATAAATGTCCGCGTTTTGCAGCATCATTTGCGACAGCCACACCAATTGTTGTTCCCCCCCGGAGAGTGTTAAAAAATCTTTTTCAGCCAAATGTGCAATATGATTTTGCTCAAGCACTTCCATTACCAGGTTGAGTTGTGCCGTAGAATATGGCTGAAATAATTTCTTTTGTCCAAACAAACCCATCACTGCAAGGTCCTTTACAGGAATACTAAAATTGATATGGTTTTTTTGTCCCAGCATGGCAATAGATGGTTTCGCAGACGGGTAATTTACAGTGCCATTAAAGGGTATTTTGTTGGTCAATACATTTAAAAAAGTGCTTTTCCCTGATCCGTTGTGGCCAACTACGGCGATAAATGCACCGCAGGGAATGTTTATAAACAAACTACGGATTATGGTGTTGTCACCATAACCCGCAGATAAATTGTGGATGCTTATTTTCAAAGCGATATAGTCTTAAAAGCTATTAATATTCGTCTTCATTAAATAAGAAATCGTCTTTGGTAGGATAATCTGGCCAAATTTCTTCGATGCTTTCAAATGGTTGTCCGTCATCTTCTAATTCTTCCAAGTTTTCTACTACTTCCAGTGGAGCTCCTGTTCTACTTGCGAAATCTACAAGTTCATCTTTTGATGCAGGCCATGGAGCATCTTCTAAATAGGATGCCAGTTCTAGTGTCCAGTACATAGTAATAATTACTTTAATTTGTGAGTACTATTTAATTTGTGCAAAAATTAAAATAATAATCTACATATCAAAGTGTTTTGTATGATGTTTCTAGATTAATATTAACCTTCATGAGGGATTGTATAGAGGAGTATAATAAAATTAAGAATATAATTGAAAAAAGTGGGCGTCGTAATAGACGATACTTTATTTTAATAATTAATCGCATGGTTATAAGTTGGTTGTGTGTATTTTAATTATTAGGTGGCGCTTAGCGTTAAGGATTGTCCCGAGAATATCGGGATTGTTTGAGCTTCCCGAAAAATCGGGACGAGTACCGAAAGCCTGACCCGCTGTGGAGGGGAACGCCCAAATTATCTATATTTTATTAAACACTTCATTTATTTACTTCATCACAATTTTACTACTTAATAATTTTACTCTAAATTTCTGTTTAAAACAGAAAACCATAAACGGAGAACTGACAAATTTATATCGAAATAACTCTATCACCTTTTTTTTAACACACTTTACCAAATAAACGAATGAATTCCCGAATCATTTTTTAACAATTCGTTTCATTCAAAGGGAATTACATTTAACTTTAAGCCCTCATTAAAATTGCTACAAATGCTTCGTCAATACATTGGTGACATCGGTCACTTGTCAGTTATCATTTCTTTTATTACCTCTATTGTTGCTGCTTTGGCCTATTACAATGCCACACTAGCACAAAAAGACTCCCTACAAAAAGAAAACTCTTGGTTAAAATTTGCCCGTATTGCTTTTGCAGTACATGGCATTGCGGTGATGGGAATTGTGTTGAGTTTGTTTACCATCATCTATAAAAACTATTTTGAGTTTCATTATGCCTGGGAACACGCCTCTAAAAACCTTCCGACCCATTTTATGATTTCCTGTTTTTGGGAAGGACAGGAAGGCAGTTTTCTCCTTTGGATCTTCTGGCATGTGATTTTGGGCGGAATATTGATCCGCACCAATAAAGTTTGGGAAGCACCCGTAATGACCATTTTTGCGTTGGTTCAGGCATTTTTGGCATCTATGATTTTGGGAGTAGTATTGTTTGATTACAAAGTGGGCAGTTCACCGTTTATCATGTTGCGTGACTTTATGGTCGATGCACCAATCTTCAAAATGAAACCCGATTATGTACCTGAAGACGGCACAGGCTTGAACCCGCTCTTACAAAATTATTGGATGGTGATTCATCCACCAACCCTGTTTTTAGGATTTGCGACGACATTGATTCCATTCTCATTTTGCATTGCCGGATTGTGGTTGAAAAAATACAAAGAATGGATTCGTCCCGCTTTGCCTTGGGCACTGTTTTCTGGATTGGTATTGGGTTTAGGAATTTTGATGGGTGGCTATTGGGCCTATGAAACCTTGAATTTTGGTGGTTATTGGAACTGGGATCCGGTGGAGAATGCCGTGTATGTTCCCTGGTTGGTATTGGTT
>Ga0209353_10000628_pt1 | contig 21296 bp, 29 predicted proteins | sample LauGreSpBDMM15SD_2_FD_187561 | JGI IMG/M metagenome (GOLD analysis project Ga0209353, IMG submission 187561) | Freshwater lake microbial communities from Lake Michigan, USA - Sp13.BD.MM15.SD (SPAdes) (version 2) | ecosystem: Environmental > Aquatic > Freshwater > Lake | place: Lake Michigan...
CCCCCACTTGTGGCGAGCCGACACCCCTCCCGCGTATACGCTCTATTCCACTCCCCCAAATACATTCCACAGGAAAGCCCCCCCCTTGTCTTTCCAAATCCAAGACCCCGGGGGTATATATATTTTTAGAAAAGGTATTGCGAACGTTCGTGTTTGCGTTTAAACTTAAAGAATGAGCAAACGTAGGCAGTTAGTATTAGAGTTCATCCGTGCATACATCAGGTTGCATGGTGTATCTCCGTCTTATGAAGTTATAGCTAAGGGTATTGGATTGAAATCTAAGTCAAACATCCACAGGATTGTCCACCGGTTAAAGACCGACGGACACATTGTGACCAAGCCTTATAAGTTCCATGCTATCAAGCTGGTGGATACCTCGGTAAAGGCTGTAGCACGTCTATGAGCTTACTTACCCACTCAGAGATTAAGAAGTACTTGGAGATGGTTCCCAAGGCTTCTCCTGAGAACCGTGCAAAGATTCAGGCTTTGCTGGAGATGGATAAAATAGAACGCAGTAAGGAATCATTCCTGTACTTCGTGACGCAGATGTGGCCTATCTTTATTTCAGGCTCCCACCACAAGATCATGTCTGATGCTTTTGAGCGGGTAGCCAACGGGGAACTTAAGCGTCTGATCATCAACATGCCTCCCCGGCATACCAAGTCTGAGTTTGCTTCTTTCCTGTTGCCTGCGTGGTTTCTGGGGAAGTTTCCTCAGAAGAAGATCATTCAGACTGCACACACCGCAGAGCTTGCGACAGGTTTTGGACGAAAGGTTAGGAATCTTGTTTCATCAGAGCCGTATCAGAAGGTTTTTCAGACTAAGCTATCGAGCGATTCAAAAGCCGCAGGTCGCTGGAATACTCACATGGGTGGTGATTATTTCGCTATTGGCGTTGGGGGTGCTGTCACAGGTAAAGGAGCCGATCTTTTAATCATTGACGACCCCCATTCTGAGCAGGAAGCTAAACAAGCCAACCCTGCCGTGTTTGATGGGGTGTATGAATGGTTCACTTCCGGCCCTCGTCAGCGATTGCAACCCGGGGGTGCAATTATTATTGTGATGACGAGGTGGTCTAAGAGGGATTTGACCGGTCAGATTCTTAAAAACTCCGACAAAGATGGCGTAGATCAGTGGGAAGTCATTGATTTTCCCGCGATTATGCCCAACGGGAACCCTTTGTGGCCCGGATTCTGGTCTAAAACAGCCCTAGAAGCCCTGAAAGCCGAGCTTCCAGTCGCTAAATGGGAAGCGCAGTACCAACAGAACCCCACATCCGAGGAAGGCGCGATCATTAAGCGCGAACATTGGATGATTTGGGAGGAAAAACGACCCCCAGAGTGCGAATACATCATTCAATCTTGGGATACTGCGTTTGAAAAGAACAACCGCGCAGACTATTCAGCCTGTACCACATGGGGTGTGTTCCAACATCCCGATAAAAACGGCAATCTGAAGGCAAACATCATTCTTCTTGACGCTCTTAAGGAACGTATGGAGTTCCCTGATCTAAAACGTAAAGCTTTAGAGATGTACAAGGAATATGAACCCGACACTTTGATTGTTGAGAAGAGAGCCGCAGGTGCTCCGCTCATCTACGAGATGAGAAAGATGGGAATTCCGGTCGCGGAGTATACGCCGGGCAAAGGAAACGATAAGATATCGCGTGTAAACGCAATCTCTGCCTTGTTTGAATCTGGCATGGTGTGGTGTCCTGATACCCGATGGGCTGAAGAAGTCATGGATGAGCTGGCTTCTTTCCCAAATGGAGACCACGATGACCTTGTTGACTCAAGCAGTCAGGCTCTGATGCGGTTTCGCTTGGGAGGTTTTATCTCCATCGATTCTGATGAAGAAGATGAACCTTTTTACACCCGCAGAAAAGTAGAGTACTACTAAGGAACAATATGAGTATTGAAAAATCATTAAATCCCGCTCCATTAGGTTTAGATGCCTTAGAGGTGGAAGATGCCCCGGTAATGGAGATTGAGATTGTCAATCCCGAAGGTTTAACAATTGGCGTTGATGGTGTAGAGGTTGACCTCATGCCAGAAACTGAGGACGAAGATTTTTCAGACAATCTTGCCGAGTACATAGATGAGAGTGAACTTCAAAAGATTGCCAGCGATCTGATTGGAATGGTAGACACCGACATCAACTCCCGTAAAGACTGGGTTGAGATGTACGTCAAAGGTCTTGATGTTTTAGGAATGAAATATGAAGAACGAACAGAACCTTGGCTTGGAGCCTGTGGAGTTTTTTCTACGGTACTTACTGAAGCGGCGGTCAGGTTTCAAAGTGAGACGATTATTGAGACTTTCCCGGCACAAGGCCCTGTCAAAACGGAAATCATTGGTGCAATTGATAAACTTAAAGAAGAAGCTGCGGAGCGTGTCAGGGAGGACATGAACTACAGATTGACAGAGGGAATGCCGGAGTATCGTCCTGAGCATGAACGCCTTCTGTATTCTTTAGGTCTGGCAGGCGCAGCTTTTAAAAAGGTCTACTACGATCCCACGATGGGACGGCAGGCTGCGATGTTCATTCCTGCTGAGGATGTCATTATCCCCTACGGCGCTTCTAGCGCCATGACCTCTGAGCGTGTTACGCACATCATGCGTAAGACTAAGAATGATATTAAGAAACTTCAAGTCTCTGGGTTCTATTTGGATAAAGAACTTGGTGAACCTCTTCAGTTCTACACAGACGTGGAGAAGAAGAAGGCTGAGGATCAAGGCTACAGCATTACGGACGACGACCGCTACCAGATCTATGAGATCCACGTAGATTACGACCTGCCCGGTTATGAAGATGAAGACGGCATTGCTTTGCCTTACGTCATTACCCTAGAGCGCGGTACAACGGAGATTCTCTCTATCCGTCGTAATTGGGAAGAAGATGATAAACACAAACTCAAGCGCCAGCATTTTGTCCAGTACACCTACGTGCCCGGCTTTGGAGCTTATGGCCTAGGTCTTATCCACCTTATTGGTGGTTATGCCCGTGCAGGTACATCTATCATTCGTCAGCTTGTGGACGCAGGAACGCTGTCCAACTTGCCCGGAGGTCTGAAGACTCGGGGTCTGCGTATTAAGGGAGATGACACTCCCATCCAGCCGGGTGAGTTCCGTGATGTTGATGTGCCTAGCGGATCGGTCAAAGAGAACATCATGGCTCTGCCGTACAAGGAACCCTCACAAGTTCTTTTGGCTCTGTTAAATCAGATCACAGACGAAGGCAGAAGACTTGGCTCAATCGCAGACATGAACGTAAGTGACATGTCAGCCAACGCCCCGGTCGGTACAACTTTAGCGTTACTTGAGCGTCAGCTTAAAACCATGAGCGCAGTACAGGCTCGTGTTCATTATTCAATGAAGCAAGAGTTTAAACTGCTCAAAGCAATCATCCGTGACTACATGCCGGATGACTACGACTACACCCCTGTGTTTGGCACACCGCAAGCCAAACAGGCTGACTATGACATGGTGGATGTGATTCCGGTCTCCGACCCGAATTCCGCCACAATGGCTCAGAGGATCATGCAGTATCAAGCTGTGATCCAGTTGGCTCAAGGCGCTCCACAGATCTACAACCTGCCTTTGCTGCACCGCCAGATGATTGAGGTGCTGGGAGTCAAGAACGCAGAGAAACTTGTACCTGTAGATGATGATCTGACACCACGCGATCCTGTGTCAGAAAATATGGCTTTCTTGACGGGTAAGCCAACTAAAGCATTCATTTACCAAGACCACGATGCTCACATTGCTGTACATACATTAATGATGCAGGATCCTATGGTGATGGGTCAGATGGGTCAAAACCCAATGGCTCAACAGATGCAGGCAGCAATCATGGCTCACGTAGCCGAGCACGTTGCATTCCAGTACAGAACCAAGATTGAACAACGTCTTGGCGCGACTCTGCCTATGCCAAACATTGAGATGCCCGAGGATGTTGAGGTTCAATTGTCCAAGCTTGTTGCACAAGCGGCAAAACAATTGTTGGACATCAACAAGAACCAAGCAGCCCAGCAGCAGGCCCAACAGCAGATGCAAGACCCCGTCATGCAGATGCAGCAAGCCGAGTTGCAAATCAAGCAACAAGATGCTCAAACCAAAGCGCAGAAAGTTCAAGGCGACTTGGCAATCAAGCAGGCAGAGCTTCAACTCAAAATGGCACAAATGCAAGGCGCACAAGGGGAAGACCCTGCCGCTGCGGCTCAAAAGGCACAGCAAGACATTGCAGTAGATGCTATGAAGAAACAAGCCGAAATGCGCATGGCTGAACAACAACATCAGCAACAGTTGGAACACAACCAACAGACGCAGGATTTGCAGGCTAAACAACAACTTTTACAGATGATGTTGAATGCTAAACGTACCGGAGAAAAATGATGGATCCACTGCTTGAAAGTTTACACAAGAAGCTTGAAGAACACATCAAGCAGTTGATTGAAGTTGTCAGTGGTGGTGGTGCTAAATCCCACGATCACTACAAAGAACTGTGCGGGACAATCCGAGGTCTGCAAACCGCGCAGTACGAACTTGCTGACCTTGTGCGTAAAACGAAAGACTATGACGATGACTGAATTTGATGTCAGTGCGGTGAATCTGAGCGGGGTGCTTAATACCTCCGCAGAAGAGAAAGCCAAACAAGTGCCCGATCCGGCTACTTACCACATTCTTTGTATGCTTCCCAAAGCAGAAGATGAATACAGCGAAACAGGGATCCTTAAATCCGCAACTGCAATTCTTCACGAGGAGCTTCTTTCCCCCGTGTTATTTGTAGCCAAGATTGGCCCTGATGCATTTAAAGACGCAACCCGATTTCCTTCTGGCCCGTCCTGTAAGGTTGGAGACTTTGTGTTAGTGCGTCCTAACACGGGAACCCGCATGAAGATTCACGGTACAGAGTGGAGACTCATTAATGATGATTCCATTCAAGCTGTTGTGCAAGATCCTCGCGGTATCCAACGTCCACATTAAGGAGTAATCATGGCTGAAATTGAAAAAACAGAATTTGAGTTTCCTGATGAAAAGGAAGAAAACCTTCGCAAGGGCGGGAAAGTTGTAACCCCCGAAGAAGACGAAAAACCCGAAATTGAGGTCGTAGACGATACCCCGGAAGAGGATCGTTACCGCACCCCAATGAAAGAGGCTCCTCAAGATCCTACGGAAGAAGAGTTAGCAACCTACTCTGAGAGCGTCAAGAATAGGTTTAAACACTTCACCAAGGGATACCACGAAGAACGCAGAGCCAAAGAGTCTGCCGAACGTGAAAAAAATGAGGCTTTAAAACTTGCTCAGGCAATGTATGAAGAGAACAAAAAGCTCAAAGGTTCAGTAAACCAAGGGCAGACAGTTCTTTTAGAACAGGCTAAGAAAGTTATTGGCAAAGAAATTGAAGACGCTAAACGTCTTTACAAGGAAGCCTACGAGTCTGGAGATGCGGATAAGCTGTTAGAAGCTCAGGAAGCACTCACTACCGCCAAGATCCGCGCAGACAAAGTAAATAATTTTAAGCCAGCCCCTTTACAGGAACAAGAAACTCCTGTACAAATAGCACCACAACCTCAACAGGCAGCGCCCGTTGACGAAAAACTACTAGCGTGGCAAGACCAAAATCAGTGGTTTGGAAGCAACAAACGCATGACTTCATATGCTTTAGGGCTGCATGAAGAACTTGTTGAGAACGGTATCCGCGTAGGCAGTGACGAATACTATCGTCGTATCGACACTGACATACGAGAAAGATTCCCCGACCAAGTTGGAGTCGGAGAATCCGCTGATGCGAAACCTCAGCGAACCAAGTCCAATGTCGTTTCACCGGCTACCCGTAGTACAGCGCCTAAAAAGATCGTACTAACGCAGACGCAAGTGAATCTCGCCAAGCGGTTGGGAGTTCCTTTGGAACTGTACGCCCGTAAGGTTGCTGAAGAAATGAGGAAATAATTATGGAAAAATCTGCACGTCCTAGTCGTGATCTATCTACCCGCGAAGTAGCGGAACGTCCAAAACAATGGATGCCTCCTAAACTTCTCCCCGATCCAATCGTGGAAGAAGGCTACAAATATCGGTGGATTCGTATCTCTACACAAGGTAAAGACGATGGAACCAATTATTCTTCTAAGCTTGCCGAGGGTTGGGAACCCGTTAGAGCTTCTGATCATCCCGAGATTCGTTTGTTTAGCTCTGCTGCGGCAAAGTTTCCAGACAGTATCGAGGTAGGTGGTCTTTTGCTTTGCAAAACACCTGTAGAGTTTACTGAACAACGTAATGCGTATTACCGCAAACAAGCGGATGCGCAAATGGAGTCAGTTGACAATACATACATGCGCGAGAATGATCCGAGGATGCCTATGTTCAAAGAACGTAAGTCCACGGTCACTTTCGGAAAAGGTACTTAATTTTTTTGGAGACTTAAATGTCAATGACCAATACCCCCTATGGCCTACGAGCCATAAATCGTAACGACGGCATGCCCTATGCTGGCGCTACGAGTCAGTATTTGATTAACCCAACTAGCGGCGCTGGTACTAACTTGTTCTTTGGACAAGCAGTTATCATTGATGCAGACGGTTACATCGCTTTGGCTACCGCTACCGGCGCAGACTTGACTACCAATAACCTTGGTGGTTCTAGTTTGGGCGCTTGGGGCGTTTTTGTTGGTGCTTCATACATCAACGCACAAGGTCAGCAGATTTACGGTCAGTACTACCCCTCCGGCACAACCGGCGTGGTGACTGCATACGTGATCACCGACCCTAACGTGACTTTCCAAGCTCAATTGGATGGTCAAGTAACTCAAGCCGCTCTTGGCGCAAACACCTTCTTTGCTGCTGCACAGTCTACTTCTACAGGTAACACCCGTACAGGTAACTCTACCAGCGCCTTGGAAAGCACAGTAGTTACTACTGCCGCTGCGTTTAAGATCATCGGTTTCGCCTCCCCATTGACTGATACTTACACTGAAGTGTTTGTTAAGTTCAATCCCGGCGCTTCCGCTTTCACTAACGCCGTTGGCATCTAAGGAGCTAAATCATGGCTATTTCACGCGCACAACTGCTCAAAGAATTACTCCCCGGCCTGAACGCTTTGTTCGGTCTTGAGTACGCTAAATACGGCGAAGAGCACAAAGAAATCTACGAAACAGAGACATCTGAGCGTAGCTTTGAAGAAGAGACAAAGCTGTCTGGCTTCGGTCAAGCACCTGTCAAAAACGAGGGCGCTGCCATCGCTTATGACAATGCACAGGAAGCATTTACTGCACGTTACACCCACGAAACCATTGCGATGGGCTTCTCCATCACAGAGGAAGCTGTGGAAGATAACTTGTATGACAGCCTGTCTTCACGTTATACCAAGGCTTTGGCCCGTGGTATGGCTTACACCAAGCAGGTCAAGGCTGCTGCGGTTTTGAACAACGGCTTTGCCGGTGGCCCCACTTATGGTGACGGTCAAGTTTTGTTCTCAACAGCACACCCCTTGGTTTCTGGTGGTACTAACAGCAATACACCATCTACCGCTGCCGACTTGAATGAAACATCGTTGGAAAACGCTGTTATTCAAATCGCTGCTTGGACAGATGAGCGTAGCTTGCTGATCGCTGCAAAGCCACGTAAGTTGATTGTTCCTCCTTCTTTGATGTTCGTTGCTACTCGTTTGTTGGAAACCGAACTCCGTGTTTCTACAGCCGACAATGACATCAACGCATTGAAGAACAACGGCTCAATCCCTGAAGGCTACACCGTTAACCACTATCTGACAGACACCAATGCTTGGTTCCTGTGTACAGATGTGCCTAACGGCTTGAAGCACTTTGTGCGTACCCCCATGTCTACAGGCATGGACGGTGACTTTGACACAGGTAACGTTCGTTACAAAGCTCGTGAGCGTTACAGCTTCGGCGTGTCAGATCCTTTGGGCGTGTTCGGTTCACCCGGCGCTTAATAGGCATCAAAAAAAAGGGGAGCTTCGGCTCCCTTTTTTGTTGCATTAGTTTAAACGTAGTGGTATAAATACATTAATCCGGGCTTATCCGGTGCATTAGACAGTCCCGGCTGACAACATACAGACTGATGCACTTAACTTGTATGTAAGGACACATATCATGGCACGTACTACGTTTCAAGGCCCAGTTCGTTCATTGGGCGGCATTTATCAACAAGGCCCAGCGTCTGTTGTTGACATCACAACAAGCACCACATTAAGCCCAGAAGCTCACGGCGGTCGTATCATCGCTGTTGGCGGTTCTTTGGCTGCTGCACTGACATTAACATTGCCAGCTATTAACGTATCAACAAACTCTATTACATCTGGCCCCGGCCAAGACCCAAACACAGTTAACAACGAAGGTGTTGTTTACACGATCTGGGTTCCTACTACCATCTCTACAAGTTCTTTAAAGATCGGTACTAACGGCACTGACAAATATGTTGGTTCAATCACCATGAACGACGTTGACTCAGATGGCGCAGCATTGGTTGGTTTCTTTGCCGCCGCTGCCAATGACTTCATCAACTTGAACGGCACTACCACTGGCGGTGTTGCAGGTTCATGGATTCAGATCGTTGCAATTGCAGCTAACAAGTACATGGTTAATGGAACAGTCCTTGGCACTGGTACTGTTGCTACACCATTCGCTAACTCCTAATCAACCCAAGGGGCTTCGGCCCCTTTTTTAAAGGAGATTGATTATGATGCAAACAGACGTTAAATCGGGCCACCTTAACAACTCAGGTTTTGTTGTTTTGGGGCGAAATAGGCTCAAAGCTGTCTCTATGGTTGGTACAGCTACGGCTGGAACACTAGACATCTTTGATACCACTACAGCACCTGTTTCTGCCACGTATTCAAGAACTGCTGCGGTTATTACCGTTACCAAGAGTGCACACGGATTGGTTACTGGCAATGTAGTCGGACTTACGTTTGCAACAGCAAGCGGGTCATCTGGCACAAACGGTAATTACACAATTACACGCACAGGCGCAGACACTTTTACAGTTACAGACATTAACTCTGGAACTATAGCTGGTGGTACTGCGGCAGCATACGCATCTTTGTGGCTTGCTAGTTACGATACTGGTGCGTCTGACTTGTTTGGTAATTTTGCTTTAATTCCCGGAGAGGGTATTTTGGCAAGAAATGGTATTTACTTAAGCATGAGTAACTTACTTTCTGCGAACATTTACTATGGCTAAGTCACCAGCATGGCAGAGGAAAGAGGGCAAATCCGAGAAGGGCGGCTTGAACGCCAAGGGTCGGGCCTCCGCGAAAGCGCAAGGTATGAACTTGAAACCTCCCCAGCCGGAAGGCGGCTCACGGCGCGACTCTTTCTGTGCAAGGATGAGTGGCATGAAGAAGAAGCTGACAAGTGCCAAGACAGCAAACGATCCAAATTCACGGATCAATAAAGCATTGAGGGCTTGGAATTGTTAGATCTAAACACCGCTTGGTCTGCTGTCCTGTCCTTGGTGATTGGACTGTTAGGCTACATGATGAATGAAAAGTTCAGGGAACTGGCTCGTGTCACGATCCTGTTGAACAAAACACGCGAGGAGGTTGCCCGTGATAACGTTACTCAAGCAGAAATTGACAGAATTACAAATCACATTGACCAACGCTTTAACAAGCTTGAAGCAAAGATTGACCAGCTTATTCAAAAAGGCTGATTAAAAATGGCTGGCATTGATTCATTGTTAAAAGGCGTTGCTCAATCGTTTGCCAAAGACACGGCAGGCAAGATTCTTACGCCTCAACAAATGGAATTAGCCAGATTTTTAATTAACCCTCAGTTTTATTTGGCAGAACAAGGCATTAATAAATTATCCAATTTAATGGGATACGGACAAGACGTTAAACAATTGCAAACTGATGCAAAAGTTAACGAAGATTACTTTAAACAAATAATGCGCGATGCCGCTGGTAATGTTTTGCCGGATTCTATTGGTAATTTGATACGCGCCACACCTAAGCCAAGTGAGGCAGATTTGCAACCTGCTGGGGTATACACAGCTTTTGATCCTGAAACGCAAACTTACACACAACAAGAATCACCTAACCCAATATCAAGAGGTGACTCTGCAAAATTTGATGACTTTTTACGTGAGTTAGAAATTGACGTAATTCCAGAAGTTGGCCCACAGGAAGAATACAGTCAAGCTCGTTTAAATGATGAGTATGATTTTATGAACAGTCTTAGCGATTTTCAACCGGGCCTTGAAGATTCCGCACCCGCTACAGAACCGGGCCTTGAAGATTCCGACAACTCAATAGATTTGAGCGGGACTATGGATTACAGCGATCTATTTAGTGGCGGTGGCGGCAGAGACCTAGAAATGTATTTTGGTAATGATTTTGGTGGGTTTGGTGGCGGCGGTGGTGGCGGTGGCTACTTTGATTACAGTAGTCATGCAATGGCTAAAGGTGGTCAAATCCGCAGAGGTAGACGATAATGCCAAGCACAAGTAAGAAACAACACAATTTCATGGCGGCAGTAGCGCATAACCCTGCGTTTGCCAAGAAAGCGGGAGTCCCACAGTCTGTGGGTAAAGACTTTAATCAGGCTGATAAGGGCCGTAAATTTTCTAAAGGTGGCGATATGAAAAAAATGAACATGGGCGGATATGCTGACGGCGGTATGACTATGGTCAATAAAGGCGGCAAGATGGTTCCTGACTTTGCTGCTGACGGCAAAGGCAAAATGGCTAAGGGCGGTATGGCCCACAAAGATGTAAAAATGGACAAGTCCATGATGCAGAAGGCTGTGAATAAACACGAAGGCCGTTTGCACAAAGGTGCAACCATGACCAAGCTTGCTGGTGGTGGCATGGCTCCATCTAAGATGGGTTCAGTTAAGACTTCTTCTGGTCGAGATGGTGTTGCGTCCAAGGGTAAAACCAAGGGCACAATGATTGCCATGAAAAAGGGCGGCAGAGCCTGCTAAGGGGAATATTATGAAGTTAAATATTAATGACTTTGAAATGAGTGAACCCGGCTCAAGCACAATGCCTCCAGATGATAATAGCGGAGCACCTCCTGCGGCTATGCCATCACCAAAGTCTAAAAAACCTGCAATTGTTACCAAGGAAGAATTAGCCAAATCAGGCTATGACAACTTGCGTGATTACTTGAATGCTAAACAAGGTTTGACACGCCGTAAAGAAAAAAATCCTACTCCTAAACTAATTGACCCCTCTAACATTAGAAGTGGCCCTCGTTTTGACGACGAAGGACTTATTGACCCTAAAAATATTAGAAGTGGTCGTCGTCCTGAAGAAGAAGCACTATTAAAAAATCGTGCTAAAGGCATGAAGAGCGGTGGCTCTGTTAATTCAGCTTCTAGCCGTGCAGATGGTTGCGCCACTAAAGGCAAGACCAAAGGCACAATGGTTAAGATGAATTACGGCGGAAAGTGCTGACATGGCAACCGTAAAACCTGCTGCTAAAGTAGTTAAGTCTTTAAAAAAGGCTGGGTTTTACGGCGCGAGTAAGCCTAAACGGCTTGGTATTATTAACAAGGTTACAACTAAACCTCAGCGGATAGAAATGGTTGATAAATTGTTTCTAGCCAAAAAAACCAAAGGTAATCCAAAATGATGGCAAGCCGTGGAATGGGGGCAATATCTCCCAGTAAAATGCCCGGCGGTAAGCGTAAAGCTCGCCGTGACGACACTGACTTCACGCAGTATGCTGAAGGCGGTAAAGTTAATGCTGCTGGTAACTACACCAAGCCAGATTTGCGTAAGCGAATTGTGTCTCAAGTAAAAGCCGCAGCTACCCACGGTACTGGCGCTGGTCAATGGTCAGCCCGTAAAGCACAACTTGTTGCCAAGAAGTACAAAGAAGCTGGTGGAGGGTATAGAGATTGAAAGCCCCTCAGAAATCGCTTAAAGATTGGGGCGACCAGAAATGGCGCACTAAGTCTGGCAAGCCGTCAAGCAAGACGGGGGAGCGGTATTTGCCCGAAGCAGCTATCAAGTCTTTATCATCATCTGAGTACGCAGCTACAACCAAAGCCAAACGCGCAGGTAAAGCGGCGGGCAAACAGTTTGTAGCCCAACCTAAAACAATAGCAAAGAAAACGGCAGGATTTAGATGACCACTACCGGCTCAACGCTCTTCAATATGGACTTCACGGAGATTGCCGAGGAAGCGTGGGAGAGGGCTGGGCGAGAAATGCGTTCAGGTTATGACTTGCGTACAGCACGTAGGTCAATGAACCTAATGACCATTGAGTGGCAGAACAAAGGCATCAACATGTGGACTATGGAGCAGGGTATCATTAACCTGACTCCCGGTCTGGCTACGTATGCTCTGCCGACAGATACCATTGACTTGCTTGAGCATGTCATCCGCACAGGGCAGAACACATCCTCTACGCAGGCTGATCTAACCATCACACGTATTAGTGTTTCTACGTATGCAACAATTCCAAACAAACTCAGCCAAGCAAGACCAATCCAAGTATGGATTCAACGTCTTTCTGGGCAGACTAATCCAACGACTGCGGTCTTGGATGGAGCCATCACCTCCACGGCAACAACGATCACGCTTAACTCGGTGGTTGGGTTAGCTGGAGCAGGTTTTATCCGTTTAAACACAGAAGACATCTACTACACTTACATATCAGGGAATACCCTTGGTGGTGTATACCGTGGTCAGAACAACACTACAGCCGCTGCTCAGGCAGATGGCACAGCAGTCTTTGTCCCGCAGCTTCCTGCGGTTACTGTGTGGCCTACACCTGATAACAGCACCCCTTACCAATTCGTGTACTGGCGCTTAAGGCGAGTGCAGGATGCGGGTGCTGGTGTGGAGACATCTGATATGAACTTCCGCTTCCTGCCATGCTTGGTGGCAGGTCTGGCTTATCACATCGCCATTAAGACACCTGACTTAATGCCTCGCATTCAGATGCTCAAACAGATTTACGATGAAACCTTTGAAATTGCAGCCGGTGAAGACCGTGAGAAAGCTGCGGTAAGGTTTGTTCCTCGTCCTAATTACATTGGAAGCAGTACGTAATGGGTAATCGGTTTGCATCCGGCAAGATAGCGATTGCTGAATGTGATCGTTGTGGACAGCAGTACAAACTCAAAAAGCTTAAGACTGAAATTATTAAGCAGCGTAAATATGAGTTGTTGGTTTGTCCCGAGTGCTGGGATCCGGATCAGCCGCAGTTGATGTTAGGTACGTTTCCTGTAGATGATCCGCAGGCTTTGCGTAATCCACGCAAGGACACAACGTATGTAACCTCTGGTGTGAATGCTAATGGCAATCTATCTGGTGGTTCAAGGGACATTCAGTGGGGCTGGCAACCGGTTGGCGGGGCGAGTTTAAATGATGCAGGATTAACACCAAACTACTTGGTGGCAACGACATTTGTTGGTACAGTAACGATATCTTAAGGAGTTTAAACATGGCATATACAAAATCAGCCGATGGCATTGTAAAAAAAGGTAAGACTGATGTTCAAGTCTTCCCTACTAGCGGCCCTTCTCAGAAAGAAATGATGGGCGGAAAAGGTAAAGGTAAGGGTAAAACCAATGCCGATATGAAGACTATGGGTCGTAACTTGGCAAAGATTGCCAATCAGAAACGAGGTTAATCATGGCTACATTTAGCAAAAAGATGATGGGTAAAGAAGTTGGCGATGCCAAGGTCTATGCTACACCCCACACCATGACTGGTAAAGTGGTTAAAGCTACTGACAATCCCGGCTCTGGCCCTGACCATAGTGATGCAAACACAGTCAACATGTCTGTAGGCAACGTTAATCGTCGCGCACAGCCAGCAGCTAAAACATCTGGCATTAAAATGCGTGGAGCAGGTGCGGCGACTAAAGGCGTAATGTCTCGCGGCCCGATGGCATAAGGTTTAAACGATGGCACTGACATACGCCCAACTTGTAGCTGCGGTAACGGATTACACGCAGAACACGTTTGACACGACTACGATCAATGTAATGATCAAGCAGGCGGAGCAACGCATCTATAACACGGTGCAGATTGCCAACTTGCGTAAGAATGTCACGGGTGTATTGTCAACAGGCAATAAGTACCTTGCCTGTCCAGAAGATTTTCTCTCGACATACAGTCTTGCTATCTACCCGTACAACGCGACAACAGCTACGGGAACGGCTGGTCAGAAAACTATTGTTGTAGTAAGTACAACTGGTATCGCAGTAGGCCAGCAGGTTACAGGCACAAACATCGGTACTAATGCAATTGTGCGTAGCATCAGCGGAACGACCGTAACCCTGACTGTGGCTAATAGCGGTACGGTTAACGGCGCGGTAGTTTTCCAAGGTGATTACTTGTATCTGCTAAACAAAGATGTGAACTTCATCCGTGAGGCGTATCCATTAAGCGCAGAGCAGTCTGAACCCAAGCATTACGCTATCTTTGGCCCGCAGTCAGCTAACGTAAATGAGTTATCGTTTATTCTTGGCCCTACGCCTAGCGCCAATTACTACGCAGAACTGCATTACTACTACTACCCAGAATCTATTGTGACCGCTTTGACCACATGGCTGGGTGATAACTTTGATTCTGCGTTGCTGTATGGCACATTGGCTGAGGCTGGCACATACATGAAGAGCGCACCGGAAGATGGTATGTACAAACTGTACCAAGAACGGTACGTTCAGGCTATTGCACTCCTTAAGAACTTGGGTGATGGCAAACAACGTGCTGACGCTTATCGTGATGGTCAAGTTAGGGTTCCTGTTTCATGAGCAACATTCTTCAGACCCAAACGACTAGCTTTAAAACAGAGCTATATACAGGCGTTCATAACCTATCTACCAATACGCTAAAGATTGCTCTGTATACGGCTGCTGCTGATTTAAACGAGGCAACAACTGTTTACACGACTTCTGGTGAAGTTACCGGTGGTGGGTACGTTGCTGGCGGCGTAACGCTTACGGGCGTAACCATTAGCTCTTCTGGGTATACAGCTTTTGTAGACTTTGCCGATGTAGTGTTTAACGCATCTGTGACTGCTCGTTGCGCTTTGATTTACAACGTTACTCAAGGTAATAAATCCATTGCTGTGTTGGACTTTGGGTCTGACAAAACATCTACCAATTTCACCATCACAATGCCTGCTAACACAGCGACGGCAGCATTGATTCGTTCTTCTAATTAAGGAGCCTCACATGAGCTTGGACAAAATCACCGCTACCGACCAAGTAGCCGCAATCACAAAATACAACACCACGCCCTCTGATGAGATGGCTATCAATGGTGCATACCATGCTGTTTGCTACAGCATTGATGGTTTTATTAAGTGGGATGAACCTATCCAGAACTTGGTAACGACTGTTGGTAAGAACTTGACCTTGGATACTATCCTTGGCAACTCAGCCGCTGGCGCAGTTGTGATGGGTTTAAAGGGTGTGGGTTCAGCTAACGTGGCTGACACACAAGCATCCCACGCAGGCTGGTTAGAAGTGGGTGGCACTAACGCTCCTGCATATTCTGGTAGCCGTCCTACACCATCATTTAGCGCCGCTGCCGCTTCTAGCAAGGCTACGTCTTCTGCCGTGTCATTCTCTATGACCAGCACAGGTACTGTGGCGGGTTGCTTTATCAACATTGGCGGCAGCGCAACTAAAGATTCAACCACTGGCACATTGTTCTCTGCGGGTGATTTCTCTAGTTCTAAGGCTGTTGTTAACGGTGACACGATTGCGGTAACGTACACATTAACATTGACTTGATATGGCGTTAGCTTGGGGTGACGGCGCATGGGGTGATAACGCATGGGGCGGGGGGGAAACTTTCCCTGTCAGCGTTACAGAAACCGCCCTGATTGCTGACTCTCCAGCCGCTGGGTTATTGATTGATGTAAGTATTACGGAGTCGTTGACTGGTGGTACGTCTTGGGGTCAAGACGCTTGGGGTGCTGATTCGTGGGGCGGTACGGCGGGCATTCAGGATATTCAGACTGTAGTTCTGACGATGAATGTGGCAGTATCTGAAACCGCAGCTATTGCTGAAGACCAGTCTGTTGTTGCTAACTTTGCGGGGTCTGTAACGGAAACTGCGGCTATTGCTGAGACAAACGAGGCAATTACAAGCTACAACGTCAGTGTGTCAGATAGCCAGACCATTACGGATGATGAGGCCGCGCAGACAAGTTACAACGAGAGCGTGTCAGATTCAGTTGGAATTGTGAGTGTAGAGGAGGCGGTTGCTACATTCTTAGGTGATATATCGGAGTCGATTGCAATAGCAGAAGCACAGGTGGCTGTGCTGATTATGACCATCAATGAGTCGATGGGTATTGCAGAGGGAACGACTGTAGGAACGTATTACCAAGAGTTTTTAACTGAGTCTGCGGTAATCACGGATATAAATGATGGCGGTGCAAATTACCAAGTAAGCCAGACGGAAACGATGGCTATAACAGAAACAAATGGTGGGCGATTCTTGTGGGAAATTATTGATGACACACAAGGCGTTACATGGCAAAATATCAGCAATCCGCAAACGCCGGGCTGGGGTGCTGTTGATACAACGGAATCGCCCGGTTGGACAGTAATTTCTACTCAGTAGGAGAATTAAATGGCAAATACATCGCTAATTGGACTAACCCTCCCAGTACAAGGAACTCTATCCGGTAGCTGGGGTAATACGGTTAACAATGCGATCTCCCAGATTGTGGACGTTGCCGTTGCTGGCACACAGACAATTACGGTTGATACAGACATTAACTTGGCGGTTACAGTAGGTAGTGATTCAAGTACAGGTCTAACAGCCAATAGCTCTCAGTACGCAGTTCTTCTGTGCACTGGCGCACGTACAGCACTGCGTTTTATCAATACCCCCAAGCAGTCTAAGACCTACGTTGTCATCAACGATACGACAGGCGGCTTTGCAGTAACAGTTCGTGGTGGCCCTTCAACTCCTACAACGGGTGTAACGGTGGCGGCTGGTACACGGGCAATCATTGCTTGGAACGGTACGGACTTTGTGAATGTGGGCGGTGGCTCTGCGGCTGGCTCAAATACTCAGGTTCAGTTTAATAGTTCTGGTTCATTTGGCGCTTCTGCTAACCTGACCTTTGACGGCACAACGCTGACGGCTAATGACATCATTGATTCTTCACTGACAGCCAGCAAGCCCGTATTTACAAACGGCAGTAAGAACTTGGTGTCTACTGGAACTCTTGGTGTTGATCAAGGCGGTACAGGTCTAACCACTTTGACTGCTAACAACGTAATTCTGGGTAACGGAACATCTACACCGACTTTTGTTGCACCCAGCACAAATGGTAATGTTTTGGTGTCTAACGGCACTACGTGGACATCTGCTGCACCTGCGGCATCTGGTGTATCTCAAGCGAGAGCAACGGCTATCGCAATGGTCTTTGGCTTTTAAGGAACTATCATGGCAAATCCAAATCTTTTCGCCGCGACCACAGCGTCAGGCACAACTACATACCTCACACCCGGTGGTACAACCGCAGTGGTTCTTGTACCTAATGCCGCATCTAGCGGTCAGGTGTTTAAGATCAATCAGATTGTTGCGGCTAACGTAAATGGTTCTGCGGCTGTAGATTGCACAGTGTCTATCTACACCAACGGTGCTCAGGCTCAAGGCTCGGCTCCTTCAAGCGGTACGGCTTACCCAATCGTATCTACAGTGTCCGTCCCTGCTGATGCTTCGTTGATTGTTGTAGACAAAACGACTGCCGTGTATTTGATGGAAGGCACATCAATTACAGTAACATCCGGTACAGCCAGCGGTATCACATACAGTATCAGCTACGAAGTAATTTCTTGATCGGGGTAGAAGATGTCCAATCGCTACCAAGGCGGGTTCATTACCGCTTCCTATAACGGGTTGAAAGTACCTGATGCGCCTACTATTGGTACAGCTACGGGAGATAATGCTTCTGCGTCTGTAACTTTTACTGCACCTGCTAATGTGGGGGGTGGGGCGATCACTGGATATACAGTTATTTCTTCCCCCGGTAGCATTACTGGTACAGGCACATCTTCTCCAGTTACAGTCAGCGGCCTGTCTAATGGCACGGCTTATACATTTACAGTTGTAGCTACAAATGCTTACGGCACAGGCCCATCTAGCGCGGCTTCTAACAGCGTGACTCCTGCGATTCCCGTTGCTCCTTCTGCTGTTGAGTATTTAGTTATTGCTGGTGGCGGTGGCGGTGGCGGTGATACCGCTGGATTTGCTGGTAATGGCGGTGGCGGTGCTGGTGGTTACCTAACTGCCACTGGATTTGCTGTTTCTACAGGGTCTGCTATTACAGTCACTGTAGGTGGCGGTGGCGCTTTGTATACCAATGGCTCTAATTCCGTATTCTCATCTATTACCTCTACAGGCGGTGGTAGGGGTGGCTCGTATTCTGGCGCGGCTTCGGCAGGCGGTTCTGGCGGTGGTGGTGGTGGTCGAGCAAACACGACTGCTGGGGGCGCAAGTCCTGCTGGTCAAGGTAATGCTGGCGGTAACGGTTTTTACCAAGACTTCTATCACCCCGCTGGCGGTGGTGGCGGTGCAGGGGCTGTCGGTGCGGCGGCCTCTACTGGCGTTGCTGGTAACGGCGGTAATGGACTTTCAAGTAGTATTTCTGGCTCATCCGTAACTTATGCTGGTGGCGGTGGCGGCGGCACGTTTGATTACAGCGGTAGTTCTGCTACGCCCGGTGCTGGGGGCACGGGCGGCGGTGGTCGTGGCGGGGAGTACAACAACAATACTAGCGTGATCATACAAACAGCAACCGCAGGTACTACCAATACTGGTTCTGGCGGCGGTGGCGGCATTTATACAGCAAACAGCCAAGCTGGTGGTTCGGGTATTGTCATCATTCGCTACGCTGATTCTTTTGCGGCGGCAGTATCCACTACAGGTTCACCAACAATTACTGTTGCTGGCGGCTATCGCGTATACCAATGGACTTCTTCCGGTTCAATAACATTCTGAGAGTAAGCAATGCCTAATTATTCAGGATCATGGACATTAAGACAGCAGATGCAAGCTGTTGCGGCGGGCACTTGGACGGGACTTCCAACTCCTACGGTTGAGTACCTTTTGGTTGCTGGTGGCGGTGGTGGCGGTGGTGGTCGTAATGGTGACGGTGGTGGCGGTGGTGGCGGAGCTGGTGGGTTGTTGACCAGCACGGTCAGCGTTTTAGCCTCAACGTCTTACACAGTAACTGTAGGCAGCGGTGGAACAGCGGGTTCTGGCTCGAGTAGTTCTTCTAGTGCGACAAACGGTGGTAATTCTTCTTTCTCGGCTTATGGAACTGCTGCCGTTGGTGGTGGCGCAGGTAGAAACCAAGATGGTTCTGCCGGTGCTTCTGGCGGCTCTGGCGGCGCTGGTTCGGGTGGTGGATCCCCTGCTGCTGGTGCGGGTGGAGCCGGGACTGTGGGCCAAGGTAATAATGGTGGTGCAGGTGCGGCTGGGCCTAACTACCCCGGTGGTGGTGGTGGTGGCGCATCGACGGCTGGTGGAAATGGTGTTTCTTCTGGTAGCGCTGGTAATGGCGGCGCAGGTACTGCATCATCAATCTCTGGTTCGTCAGTAACTTATGCTGGTGGCGGCGGTGGGGGCCTTTATGAAACTAGCTCTAATAATCCGGGCACAGGTGGCGCAGGTGGTGGCGGGGCTGGCGGGGCAAGGAATGGAGGTACGGGTACTTCTGGAACTGCAAATACCGGCGGTGGTGGGGGTGGTGGTACTGGCGGTGCAAGCGCAAGCTATAACGGCGGCGCTGGCGGTTCAGGCATCGTCATCCTGCGCTATGCAGATTCTTTTCCAGCAGCCGCATCAACTACAGGTTCCCCAACCATCACCGTAACGGGTGGCTATCGTATTTACCAATGGACTTCGTCCGGTTCAATCACATTCTGAGGCACAACATGAGTCATTTTGCAAAAGTAGAAAACGGCATCGTCACACAAGTTATTGTGGCTGAACAAGATGTCATTGATTCAGGTATGTTTGGTACAGGCTGGGTTCAGACTTCGTATAACACCCATGCAGGTCAACACCCAGAAGGTCGTCCATTGCGTAAGAACTACGCAGGCATTGGCTACACATACGACTCAGGCCGTGATGCTTTTATTGCACCCAAGCCATACGCATCTTGGATTCTGAACGAAACAACCTGCTTGTGGGATGCACCTACACCTATGCCAACAGACGATAAGCGTTACACATGGGACGAACCAACAACTTCATGGGTTGAGGTGACTAATGTCTAAACAGTACCCCGGCGGTTTAATCACCAAAACTCCAGTCGTACCTAGCGGCCCGTATCAAAACAGTACAGCGTCTGGTATCTGGACGCTTGACCAACAGGCGTATTGGGCAAAACTAGGCCAATGGCCCACGGCTGGGAACTCTGATGCCGATCCACAGTTCAACTATGTCACGATGCTCTTACATGGCGATGGTACTAATGGCGCACAGAACAATACATTCTTAGATAGCAGTACAAACAACTTCACCATCACACGCAACGGCAATACGACCCAAGGTTCTTTCTCGCCTTACGGGTCTAATTGGTCTAATCAATTTAATGGGTCAAGCTCTATAACAGCCCCAGATAGTTCTGCATTTGATTATGGCAGTGGTGATTTTACTCTTGAGTGTTGGATATTCCCTACAACAACAAATAGCAGTACTCTTTTAACAGCGCAAACAAGCGGTGGAAATTTTGGGCCATGTAATTTATTTTTTAATTCTGGGGCATTGGAACTTTATTCTTCATCAAATAACTCATCTTTTGATGTGGCAAGTGGGGCTTCAGTAGGCACTCCTGCTGTTAATCAATGGAGTCATGTTGCTGTATCTAGAAGCGGAACATCAATCAGATGTTTTTTAAATGGAACATTAACAAGCACAACAACATCTAGTGCAACATTGATGAATGCAACAGGAACATTCCAGATTGCATCTAGAAATGGTGGTGAATTTTATTCTGGCTATGTAAGTAATTTTAGGGTTGTTAAAGGCACTGCTGTTTACACCGCCGCATTTACGCCACCTACAGCACCATTGACTGCTATATCAGGCACAAGCCTTTTGACTTGCGCTGACAACAGATTTCTTGATGACAGCACAAACAATTTTACGCTTACCGCAGTAGGCACACCAAGCGTTCAACGCTTCAACCCATTTGGTGCTTCTACCGCCTACTCCACAAGCGTGATTGGTGGGTCAGGGTACTTTGATGGTAGTGGGGATTATTTGACTGTGCCAAACAATGCGGCATTTAAGTTTGGCACTGGCGACTACACCATTGAATTTTGGTTGTTTTATA
>Ga0209353_10000630_pt1 | contig 21246 bp, 51 predicted proteins | sample LauGreSpBDMM15SD_2_FD_187561 | JGI IMG/M metagenome (GOLD analysis project Ga0209353, IMG submission 187561) | Freshwater lake microbial communities from Lake Michigan, USA - Sp13.BD.MM15.SD (SPAdes) (version 2) | ecosystem: Environmental > Aquatic > Freshwater > Lake | place: Lake Michigan...
ATATATTGCAGCAGCAGAACCACCTTTTGATGTTTTAGTAGATTGTGCATGGTCAATAGGGTCAATAGCAATCCTAAACCTATGATCATTCATTGGAACAAATAAATTTCTACCATAAGTAATATCGTACTTAGTAGAAATACAATTTTGCTCTTCAAAATTAGGCAAAGAACAAACTTGCCACTTCTTAGAGTTCTCATCCGGAACCCATATAACTTCAGAATCAACAACTCCATTCTTCCATTCAAAATCTCCTGGAGTAGTAGTATGTCTAGTTTCTAAATAAGTTAATCTTTCATTTAATATAGCTGAAGAAAATACACAATCCTTTGCATCTATATAAAAAGCTTCTTTAACATCTCTTGGGTACTTCCTTTTAAATGAGGCAATCTCATTTTTATCAGAACCCATACCTTTAATCTCGCTCTCTATCCATTTATTAGCCTTATCTACATCAGCATTACCGTAATCATCAAAATACATTGAATCCTGCGATAGCGTGATAAATCTATATAAACCTGTTATTGTTCTACCGTTATCATTTTTCTTTGATTGATCTGACTTATCCCATAAGGCTTTAAATTCTGCTCCACCATTCTCCATCTCCTCAACAGTAGTAGTATATAGCATTTTACCAATAATATCACTACCTTCCATAGAACAGAACTTTGTAACTTGATGCCTTTTATCTACATCTACAAGTAAACAATTATGTGCAACTATACCATTACCAAGTAAAAATAATCTATTGACACCTTTAACTGAAAACCCATGAAATTCAGCAACTCCATAAGGTTTTATTTTAAACCCTGTTTTTTGTGGATTCCTTCTGTTTTTTGTTCTTGAAATTGTAGCCTTTTTATATGGTATTTTAGTTGGTATTGTATCTATATCTCCATAAATACACATTCTATATACAAGACATTTGTATATAGATCCATCTTCACGCTTCATTGTAGCTATCTTTTCTTTAACTGTTATTCTAAATCCTAAAGAATTACATAAATATATAATACCATCAGATATTTTTTTTGATTTCTGAATTATCTCAAAACTTGATTTATTCTCTCTTGTATCTAAATACCCATCAGTATCTAATAATCCAGCCAATAATTCTAATCTATTTTGCTTACTATCATACAAATACTCATTAGGTATATGTTTATTATTTATAATACCTAACCTATTAAACTCATTTAATATATGGTTTTTATGATTACCATATCCTTTACCATATTTCTTGTTACTAGATAGTCTATATGTGCAATCTCCATGTTTAACTATCTTTAAATTTTCAGATTCACCAAAATTACACCAAGCATTAATGATTTCTTGCGTAGGCTTTGTTATCTCTATACTACTATGCGATCCATCACCAAGCCATAATCCCAATATATATGAAGGAACTAAATGTTCTTTTCTTGGTAATTCCCATTCTTTTCTGTATATCGTAACTTTTTTTTGAATACTGAACGGTAATTCTAAAAACTCCATCGGAGTCATTTCTATTATGTTTCCTGTTACGTATTTTATATTATTCATATAAAATCTATCTGATACAGATAATGTTAGTGTATGATTTGCTGTTACAATTATTGATTCACCTTTGTTTGGTATTATTTCATACATTTCAGCAATACCACTTCTTTTGTCATAAACCTCTCTTGGAGAAGAGTCATCACCCATAATGACATCTCCATCTTGGATATATTGTATAGGCTTTATTGATCCGTCAAACATAAGTATTTGAGTATCAAACAGATAGCATTTTCCGCTTTCATCACCGACATATCTTTGTAATTTGGAACCATCATAAGCAAATTCTCCTGATGCAGCATAATCAATATAAGACTCAAGTTCATCATCATCAAACTCTAGTGCTGATTTACCCCTCTTAGAGGCGTTAAAAAATCTTAACTCTGACTTAGGTGTATTACCACCTGATGTATCAAAATTGGGCCTAAAAAAGTCGGGTAAATGCTTGAAAGGAGATACTACACCTTTGGCAAATACCTGTTTTGCATCTTTATCTGTCTTGGATTGAATACCGCCATGAGAGTTTTTTGCCCTAGCAATAAATTCATACAAAAACAATCCTGCCTTATATGTTTTACCGGACCTTCTTCGTGCAATATCAATCATTCCCAAACAATTAGGGTCTTCAATACAATACTGCAAGAAATAGAAATATTTTAAATCTGAATCTCTATAAGATGGATAGCCAATATCAATTTTCCACCAATTGCAATACATATAATGTAATCCGGTCAGATATGTCTTTACACCATTATTGTAGAACCAATAACCCTTTATTCTTCTAGTCCATTCCTGCAACTTGAATTTTTCTATATCAGAATGACAATAGTCAGGCTCTGTTTTTTGATACTTAGCTTCATCGACACGCCAATCAAACCATTCTGTAGGTAATGGCGTTCTTTTAAACTTTTGTTCTGCCTTAGACAAGTAAAACCCATCAATCTCTTCGTCTGGAGGAGATGATGGGTAGTAGCATTTTAGTCCTTGAATTTCTATATATCCGTTTCCTGTATCGTTAAACATATTAATTTATAACAGCTTCAACTCTATCTATTTGAAATCTTAAATAGTCCTTACCGTTTACGTGTAAAGATAATCCATCTCTAATATGTTTGCAATATACAATTTTATCCTCAGGCTTTAAATTATATTCGTTTTTGCCTATATATTTTATTGTACCTCGATTATATTCCTTTGTTTTTACGGAATCAGGGATATATAATCCACTTAATGTTTTTCTTGATACAACTTGTTGCTGCTCTTTCTCTACCAATAAGTAATCATTAAGCATAATTATTTCACCATCTCTTTCAGCATAAAAAATACTATCTTGTTCAGCAAAATAGATATGCTCAATATCATGCAGTCTTGACATATCTGATATTGTATTGAAATGAAAATGAATCTTATCACCAGGTAGTAATACACTGTCTTCAGGTGCTGATACTACATATCCTTCAGTTTGCTTTACTGTATTAGGATTTTCAGTTAAGTGTGTGGCTTGAATAATTTCTACACCGGCCAGATTCCACTTTTTCTGCTTTACATCAGAATCAGTTTTAAATATTACTCTATTTATACTTTTCATAAACTACTTAATAATTAATTTTGGCAAAATTAAATTAGATGACTTTTCATGTTCTGAGAAGTAACTTTTAAGCTGATTTGGACCATATCTTTCTACAGTATGAGTGGCAGGTATAAAGTTAAATTTACCTCTACCTAAATTCTCCCATTGACCTCCAGGCGTTATCTCGTTAGCATATTGAGACTCATTACTGAATGTTATATGGTTTGGTTTTTTATATTTATCAACTAAATGTGCATTAGTTAATGGAACATCAGGATTTTCTTTAAAATAACCTTTTAAATCATAATCGTACACATCTGCTTTTCTATCTCCTGCCCATTGATTAAATTTAACCTCTTCTTCTGGAGTTAATTCAGTATTATGACTCATAGTGAAATCATTCAAATCTTTGTTTTCTTTAACTGGCTTTTTCATAAATCTTCTTTTTTAATACTTCATAATTATCTGTGCAAATAAAATTCTCACCACCGGACCTGACTGTTGAATACTTATCTTCATCCATAAACCTATTAATAGAATCAATGTTGTAGAATAATATTGTTCTAATTGTGCAGTCTTCAATATCTACATCAATACCACAATCTGATAATGATTTTGTGTAGTCTGTATCGTAAACAATATTTAATTCTATTCCTTTCATAAATACTCTTCGTTAAGTGATCTAAGTGTATACTTATCCCATTCCGTACTATTAATTAAATCACTAACTAGGGCATTTAAACCTCCAAGTGACATGATGACATCAAATATACGTAAACGTATATAATCTACATCTTCATCTAAACTATCCTCGAATAGATCAGTAAAGTGTTTCCTTAATATTCTTTCGTCTTGTAAAGTCATGTCACAAAGTTATAGGTTTATACTATTTTTCAAAATATTTATTGCTTTAAATAATTCCTCCACTTGGTCAAAGTCGATTGATACAGAGCCTCCATGTTCATCATTAATATTAAAATAATATCCTGCACTATCATCCATTAATATTAGGTCAATATTGTCACCAAAAACTACATTGTTACCTTCTTTGTGAATTGCTAATCTAGTTGCTGTTACCATATCTTTTTAAATTATTTTCATTTTTATACAATTTATTGCAAGCGTGTTTTCTTGCTTCGTCACTTTTTACGTCAATAAAACCTAACTTTTCACGGCAATGATAGCAGTAGGCTTGATTACGATTAAGCATAGAAGCAGAACGGCTTAAACTCCCATAATCGCTATTATTAAGTGTTTGGCAGTTACCACCCTCAACAGGTATCAGTTCACGTATTTTACCATCAAAACCCCTAACCTTCATACGTATCTTCATAAACATTGCCAATCACTTCACATTGTTTAATCCATTGCATTGTCTGCATATCTGCACAAGCAGAATAAAAAGGTGTATCTCTATTAACATCGTCTGAATGTATATTAATAACTAATCCACCTTTTACTCTTGTAACTTTATGAATATGTTCTCTACCATATTCATTTGAATATTTTAAATAATCCCTTTCAAATATTTCTTTACCGTTTTTATCAAGAATATTAGTTGACTGCATTAATTCACAATCTCCATAATGGTGCATAAATGATTGTAATGTTTCAAGGTCTGGCTTTCCCTGGTAAGCCATGTAATTTTGTTTTTCGTCCCACGCTCTAAACTTTATCATTTCGCAATTCTTTAATAATTCCCTCAATAATTTCAGTTCTTTGAGCCGTTCGCTCATTGTTCCACCACCCACGAAGCGAAATAATTAAACTTTCTTTTTTGTGATTTTCATTCATTATCCAATTCTCTGGACATTCTGGACATGATTTTGTTTTGTCTAATACTTGCATAAATTAATCGAGTCTGAGGGTTCTAAGTAATTTGTTTTTTTATTGTCTTTTTCGTCATAAACGTACGTGACAACCTCAATTGTGCTTTTTATTTGCTTTTTCTCCTTCTCCACACATGAAGCAAGGTACATAAACGCTAGGATTACTATTATTCTTAACTGCATAAATTAATATTTCTAAGTCTCTTTTTGCGGTAAATGATAAATTATACTTGTCAGTAAATTCTTTGATTAGATCTTGGTTATCCATTTTATAAACCAATTATTTTTAATAGTCTCTAATTCATATTTGATACCTATTTTTAGATCACAAAGGTCGCTTTCTGAATTTCTATATTTCATTTTACTTTTATATATTTCAGAACGTAATCCATTAACTTTTAAAAGTAATTCAGCATTTTCTATACGGCATCTTGAAAGATCTTTTTTAATCCATTCAATTTCTTCTTTGTTAGTCATTACAATATAAATTTAGTGTTTTTAAGCTCATTAATACTTACATTATCTTTTTTGTCAAATAATGTATCTTCATTTTTTCTTAAAACAGGTGAATTATCTATTTTAGCCATATCCTTTACTAAATTAGCCAATTTTATAGCTTGTTTATCAGCTCCTGAAGCCATTAGGAAATCCCAAACGCCATTTCTAAGTATATCATACTTATCTAGTAAAGCTAACTTATCTTGTTGGTTCATTTTAGAACTGACTAATCTATGATTTTCAATACAATAATCCTTTAATCTTTTATCTAAATCATCTTTACCAAGATTAAGAATACTATTTCTATATCCATTAAATTCAGCATAAGGACTATATGAATTACTATTGGCAACAAATTTATCTTTATGCAACTTTGTTGCTTCATCACAATTTGATAGATACTTAAATATTTCTTTTAATCTTGTCAAGTACAATACTTGATCGTGAGTAAGTAAATCACCAGAATCTTTTTGGTTTGATAATCCGATTAAATACTTTCTTACTTCTGATGACTTTTTAGATTCACCAACAATGCAAGCTTCTTTGGCTGCATCAATTGTAATGTCGTATTCTTTTTTTGGTCTACCACCTCCCTGAGATGAAATAGTTTTTCCCAATCGAGAGAATAATTCTTTACCATCCTCAAAACCACACACAAGACTAACCCTTTCTATCCAAGTAGCAAACCTGGTCTTTATTTCTAATTGTGAATGCAACTCCCTTGCATCAACTAATCCATTTTCTTTAATGTTTATCACCTTCAAATATAAACAAAATAATTGCAATAACTATTAATTATTGCAATTATTTTAATTTATCTTATTTTAAATTGTTTTATCATAAATGGAATTTCCCTAATTTTTATATCAGGATTCGCTTTGATTATAGCTTTAATATCATGCGACTCCCAATCAGGTATAACTAATTTTGGTTTACTTGTGCCCGCGCTCATTTTAATATTTGTTTAAACACTCTTTTACATTTTTTAAAAACTTACTACTGCCATCATGTTTTATCAACAGGTCCACAGCTTGTAAGCTACACTTTTTTGTTAGCAATGAAATAAGTATCTCTTCAATTTCATACTCAAAAAACAACATATAATATCCATCATATATTATTTTAGCTTTATCCTCTGGTGTCATCTAAATTTATTTATCCAGTCCTGCATAATGATAGCCTCTATTCTAAGCTGCTCTGTTCCTAATTGCTCATACCTTGAAATAACATCCAAGGCATAAGCTAGTAATTGGTCGTTATTCAATTAGGTTCTTTTTAAAGAAACATAATTTTTACTTTTTTATAAATTCTACTAATTTCTAATCCATAATCTGAAATCGAATTAACTCTAATTAAACGATACCCATTCGCTTCAGCTATTTGATCTTTATAATCATCATTATCTTTATGTTTAACATGATGTGCTTCATCAAACTCTATTAATAGTCGACTATTAATGCAAAGATCAAAAGTTTTTCCACCTACAGTTTTCTGATTTTCTAAGTCAATATCATGAATCATATTTTTTAAAAAGCTAGACAGTAAATCTATAAAGAACACTTCTAAACTATTTCTTTTGTGATTAGATTTTAATTCGATTGCTTCATATAAATCTTTAATTATATCAGCAGGTATATTTCTTCTTGAATTAAAAAACATTTCAACAATGCTTAAATTAAGTAAAGTACGACCATTTCGACCCTTATTAACTAAAACATAGTTTTTAGGAATATTTTTCACTGCTTGAGCTATATTTAAATCTTTTCTATATCTCTTGTAATACTCTTTAGAAAAATCAGAAAGATTAATGTACTCAACACCTTCAATAGTAGTTATTATAGATATATCCATTTTTTATATATTTAATATATGCAAATATAATAATAATATTTATTATCTATCGTTAAGTATATAATTTATTTTATAATTCATTTTAATCATAAGCTAATAATTGGTCCATCATATCTTGTTTAATTCTATGTCCCTGATTTCTGCACCGCAACTAGGGCAATGGTTTACCCTGTATTTTATGCCATCTTGAAAAGTGTATGGCATAATGTATTTTATTTTATCTTTATTGTCATAATAAGTCATCCAATAAAAAATATTTATAAAATGCTTAAATGATTCGCAACAATATTTATCTTTCATATTATATTTTATTTAAGTTTAATAAATTTACCTTTAATACTACACTTACTCAATATTTCAGCATTATTATCCCCATAAGCAATAAGTACACTTGGAGCTCCTGCTGCTCCTCCTTTTTCTCCTGTAACATGATAAAAGCTTAACCTACCTTTTATAAACAATATAGCAGTTGCTTTTTCCCAAACACACCTAAAAAACATTTTAGTTTCTGTTCTTGCAAAAGTTAAAGCTATACAATCATTATGCATAGCAGCTTTTTCTAAAAAAGATTCTGCGTATTTCCCATAAGGAGGATTACACCACACTCTACCTTTCCAATTTTGAAGTAACCCGTTATCATTTATATTAAAATGATTTTTTGCAGTATTCCAGGGTCTAACAATAGGACTGCATGGGTCTAAGTCAAATTCTCCCAATGCTTTAATAATTTCAGGAGGTGTAAGCCATTCATCTTTGCCTGTACTTGTGTTACCTTCAAATTTTACATTCATATTATTTTATTAATTTAAGTCCTTGTAATAATCCAGCTTCTAATGCATCTTCATAAGTAGCTATCTTATTTGTTAGTGAACTTTTAAGAAGTATGTTATATTCAATAGACATTATATTTACATTAAATAAGTGCCAATCATATATTATTGCTATGTGGATATTGTGTTTTTCTCGCAACCATTTTTGCAATTCTGACTGTGTTGGAGCAGAAATAACATGATTCCACATACTATTATTTGGAGATAACTCTATAGGTTGTCTGACATAAAGATTACCATCTAACCCATAGTTATCCAAACACGCTTCATTAAACCCTTTCTCTTTAGCTAAAATAGCTATTTCAAAACTTATTAATTTGTCCATACAATTATTTATTTAGGTGATTTAGGCAATGGCATCCAGTGTGTAACAAACTGACCAAAGTATTGCATTGGTGGATGATTCCAATAGTAAGGCTTTTTATTATTGCCATGCTCATCTTCGGCCTTAATTATTTCCCATCTTTTTACATAGTCGTACTTCATATTGTAAGTAATTGGATCTCTACTAGACCTACCTACAATATCAGTAGGCAAATTAGCTTCTCTCATTTGTTCTCTATCAGTTACTGAAAGACCTCTTATAAATTGTACAATATCAAATTTACTTCTCTCATAATTGCCAACATGAATTAATACGAATTGACCATTATTAGGCAATCTATCTTCTACGTTTATCCAAGTCATATTTTTATCAATTTACACCACCTTAATTGTGTCATACTTATCACTAATAGCAATCAATCCATTTGCTTCAAGCAGCAACAATATACACCTAACGTCATTCTCAAAATACACCTCATTAGTATGCATAAATGCTACAATATCTTTAACGTATATAGCATTTTTATATTGACTAATAAATGATAGGGCAAGCTTGTATTCAGCTGAGTCAACAGTGAATATATTCATATCTAGTCCGGCATATAAGTCTCTATTGTTAGCAGTAGGAATAGTAGGCTCAGGAACAACATTAACAATGTCAGTAGCGGTTGCTACTTTATACATTTTATGTTGATTATGCTTTACAATTAACCCATCTTTAACAAACTTAGTAATTAAAGCTTTTGCATGTGATTCGCTGCAACTATTAATTTCTTTAAGATTATTAACACAGTTCATATAACTTGTATAATTATAACCTGTCTTAACACCTAGCTTACCAATAATAGAAGTATAGTCTTTCTCATTTTTAGTAGTAAAGAATTTTTTATTAAAGTAGAACATACTAATTGATACACCATAGTTTGCACTACAAAACCATACACCATCTATTTTGGCAATATGTCCTTTCCAACAATCTTTATTAGCAAGGTTATCTAACACCCATCTGTCTCCGGTATCCTTACCAAAATTAATAGTAAGTGGTGAAGCATTTATTATAAATATCTCACCAACTAAAACCTTTAAAGGAATTAAGTTATTGATATTATCTTGATGTAATTGTCTCATCATAGCCTCAAGTTCATCTGAGTCTGGAGAAATTTGTGTAGAAGCAATAAAACACCCTTTATTGACTCCTGAGTATGTATATTTATTTATCATGCCACAAACATACAAAACAATAATACAAAAGACAAATCAACCGTACATTATTTTTCACTAAAACAGTAAAAAACTGAAAAACCAAAAACCATAGCTGTTTAAATCAAATGAAGGCCTAAAAATGTATTATTAATATATTGCAATCGTATAGTTGGTATCATGACGAATGTTGTTCATGTATACTAAGAATAATGGATTAAACGTACTTAATAATAAAGATAAATACAAAATAACTATACGTTTATTGTATTAATGTAATGTATTTTGTACTATAATAGTATTGTAAGTCATTTTCTTTTATCGTGATTATTTGGTATTCCTTAAACTATTGTGTATTTTAAAAAAGAAAGTAATGTTTTATATCTGACCAAAGGAAGATATACAAACAAACGAAGTGGTTACTTTATTTGCAAAAGACAACCCCAATGTTGTTTCGATTTTTATACTTAAAAAAATTTTTATACCTTTATACATGAGCGAAGACAAACTACAAGCAGAAATCTATAAACAAATTAACCACCTATTCCCAATCACTCGTGGACTATTCTACGCAGTACCAAACGGAGGTTATAGAAACAAAGCAGAAGCTATAAAACTTATAGCAACAGGACTACTACCAGGAGTCGCAGATCTAATCCTTGACATACCAAATAATCAATTCCATGGCCTCAAATTAGAACTCAAACTCAAAGGTAAAACACAATCCCCAAACCAAATCAAATACCAAGAAAACGTAACCAAACATGGATACCTATACACAGTAGCTTTTACACTATCACAAGCCATTCAAATCGTAGCAAACTATCTAAACCTACCTGTCCCTCCAATTGACCCTGAGCTGTCCATATTTGATGAGTATTGATTTTTTTAACGTGGTCTATAATTTTTTTTAACATAGCTTATAATTTATTTTTAACATGTGGGTGTGATGTGGGGGTAACCGTACTGAAGGCTCCCCTCTCGCAATTTACCCGGAACCACTAGCCTGGACCCTGTACCCCCTTGAGTTTATTTTTTTGAATGGGTTGCAGGTTATTTAATCCGTTTTATATTGGCTGCCAATTACCAAAGCCAAAACGTATTAGAATAATCCTATTTATTTTTGATTTCAATTTACAAATAAACTCTTGGCACTCAGTTAGTTACAAATATGTTTTTTTGTCAATTTATATAGTTGCCTTATTATTAGTTAGTTACGTATATTTGTTATATAATTAGTATTATGTTAAATAGAAAATTATACCGCATAACTTGCTGATTATTAACGTGTTAAGTCGTTGTATTATTTCAAGATTACGTTTTTATAGGTTTAATCCTATTTGTTATATTTTGGTGTAATTGAGCAAACCAATACTATTAATTGTATAATTTATGCTATTCCAGGATGTTTCAGTATAAAATTTTGTGAGTTACCAGTTTTTTCATGTTTTTTTTGGCAAAATTTAGATCTTTGCCTTTTTTGTTCTGCAAATTTGCTTTTTTGCAAAATTTAAGCGTTTTTTGTTCTGTTAATTAGAAGATAAACACAACCAAACGCAACATTGTTGCAATAACTAAAACCGTATAGGCGAATATGGATTTCAACAAAACGCATGATATAACATACATATACACTATGTACTATGAATTAGCTTTGAATAGCTTTTATAAGCGTTATAAGTTACATATTAATATATGGGAGTTAAACCTACTTTTTGTAGTGTATAACCGCTTTAAAGGTGGCATTTTTTACGAACGTGAACTAATGGATCTAACAACCAGGCGTAAATTATCTACATTATTAGGTAAACAATTAATAATAAAACAACCTAAGGGTTATACATTGAACCCGTTATATATTGATAATATAGCTACACAAAACGAATATATATATAACCGTTTTTTAACGCCCAAATACAACAAGTTTTTAACCTCTGATAATCAATGATTTAATAAATAATTAAAAAATAATTGCGTTTTAATTAGGATGATAAATATAAAACACCTACTTTTGGGTATCAAATAAGGGAAACGGTGCTAGCCTTCTAGTTGCTTTAAATGATAATTAAAAAATAATTAGGTATTTAAAATTAAATTACTTACCTTTGTATCGTTGGGAATGAGACGCATAACCACACAAAAAAAGCTTAATGATTGGCTACAGCTCTTCTGTTGATTTAAGCGATAATAATAATAATAATAATAAACGTTCTTTGACATGATGAAATACAATAATAACACGCTTTAATGTTGGCGATGTTATTTATTGAAATTGATTATACACCCCCAAAACTCAGAATTTTAAACAGATTCGTTTATCTGTTTGGGGGGCTAAAATTTAAACCTCAAACCTCTCGATAATTAGGTAAATCGAATATACAACCATGACAAATTTACACGCGTTTAAAATTACTTACCTAGGAGCCACCAATACAAGAGGCTCAAGAGTTAAAATCCAGTCATTAAGATTCAACCAATCAAAACTACTCTCTTATAATTATGAGGATAGAGACTCCACAGAAACAGCAAAAAAGTATCTTGAATCATTAGGCTTTGATATAATCGGACAAGCCGAAGATAAAAACGGTATGATTTTATTGTCAAACACTTTCAAACCACTTAAATAACATGAAAAAAGACCTAAAAAAAATTAATAGTATTTTAATAAATGCTATTGATACCGACGAGAATAATCAAAATTTAACACCTATCAAATACTTGTTTGATAGGTTTGAAAGTGAATATAATCACAGTTATAACAAAAAACGCTACCCAAACGACCAAACCCGCTTAGCCGAGTGGCTTAAAGGTTTGCCAAGCGTGATAAATTTACCGTTTACAAATAACGGTATTATGAAATTTTATAAACAAATTTATAATACAGATGAATTTACATTGGCACAAGATTTTAAATTAATAGGAAACTATTATAATTTTATTGCCTATCACTTAATTAAACTAAACAAATAAAATTATGACTAAGCAAAATTTTGTATTACTTAGTAAACTAAGTAAAAACCAAAAACAAAAAGCCAAAACGTTGGTGGCTAAATATTGCAGATATGGTGAAATTAGAAATTTCGCCATTGAAGGGTGCGTTATACGATTTACATATAAACACAGTATGAAAATATGTTTGTTACGGAATTATGGGAAAGGTTACTTTCTAGTTGATAAAATGACCTATTCAACATTTATTTAAAGCAAAAAATATGAAAAACCTAAAAATAAATATAAGTCCTATTGATTTGTGTATGATAATAATAATCCTAACAAGTTTAATTTGTTTATATATTGTAATATCAGAAGATTATATAAAATATAATAGTATTAATTAAATTAAATAATTATGATACTACTTATTAATTCATGGTTAGCAGTATTTTTATATTGCTAACCATGCAAACAGCCCTTAAAATAGGGTTTAAAAATATTGCCATGCCTTTAATTATCATTAATTCACTATTAAACGCATCCCTACTATGTCAACTATTATAAATATTTATTGCCTCAAGTCTTCAGCAAGATTTGAGACTAAAGTAAAAGCGTTTTATAGATACGCTAAAAATATTGAGGTCTTAAAACTGGATTTATACAGCCATGCAGGATATGGACAGTATAAAGATTATTTAACAATGGTTATTGACGGCGAAATAATTAAATTATGCCTATACCATACTAATAGTATAGAAGTTGATGATTTTCGCGACATGGAAAACAGCACAACAATAAATAATTTTTACAAAACAAAAGTACTGCAAATATTAGAAGCCAACAATTAAACCACCTAAATTTCACTATTTAAATAAATAGTATATAAAATTATGAGAACTCAAAAAATTGCCCAAAAAAATGAATATTTTGACAGTCTAATTTTGGACATCAAAAACCTAGAAAGCCAATATCTAACATGGCAACTAAAAAACCAATTACCAAAAGGTAAGAAAATAGAAAATTTTAGCTTGGAAGATTTAAAAGCGTACCTACTTAAAAGAGTAGACAAAAACAGGATAAAAGCCATTGATGCAATAAATAAAGAATATGACTCTATAGAAAACGCCCCTGATTTTGAAAGCCTTGACATATCCATTGAATGGAAAAAGTCGGCAACTTGGGGAATGAATCCACACGCAGAATTAACAGTATATAGTAAAAACGGCTACGCAAGATATAAAGCCACTGCGAGCGGTTGCGGATATTGCAAATTGTCGGCGGTAATGGCAGACGTATTTAACCAGTCTTTAAGCCTTAGAAAGCTAATATTAAATAATGATAGGCTAGCCTATGGATTGAGAGATACATATTTTAGTAGTGGAGGCGTAGGAGTAAGCACATTACAAAATGCATTCGATTGCTTAGGCTTAAACTTAAAACAAACAGCCACCGGAAAGACTTTTGATGTATTCGCAGCAAACAAATAAAACCATGGACACATACGACAGCATACAGTATTACCACCATATTAAAACCGGTGACATATACGCAGTATTCAATTATCACGAGTTTAGTTTTTACTTAGAATGTTATTCAATTATTGGGCAGCATAGCGAGGTACACAATGGATATATAAACGAATCCAAGAAGTTAAACAAAAATAACAAATTAGTACAAGCCTTGAAAGCAGAATTAAAAAGTATAGGATATAAATTTGTATAGACATGGAATATGCAGCAATAGAATACTACTGGAAAGATGACAGCAGTAAAGAGCCACAAACCGGAATAGTAAAATTATCTTTAGAAGTCGAAGCTGATTTAGATGATATGATTTTTTACTATTGTAAAGATCTGGCAGAACTGGAAAGCCTAAACGAAAATTTTGTAATCACTAAAATAGAGGAAATATGACTTATTTAATGTATGGGTATGTGTACACCCTAGAGGAATTAAAAGAGAAATATAAGCAGTCAAGCAAAAGCAAAGTATTAAGCTTTGAAGACTGGATTGATTATCATGATGTAGAGTATAACCGATAACCACTAAAAATAAGATCATGGACAAAAAACAATTATGTATTATAGCATTAAATAAAATGCTTAATAACGAGCCGGTAAAATTCAATGATGATGCAATAAACGACTGGAGTATAGAAGGCATAAACGTAAATTATGAATATATAATAGAGTCTATAAATAGCAATAAGACCGTAAATTTAAACGGTGATAATTTTTATCATGAAGTTTGTGTTACTGAGCTAAATTTAATTTAACAATTTAAAAACTAAAATTATGGAAACTGATTTAAAAGAGCAGACACCAATTAATTTTGATGTAAACCAGGTTTTATTTTCCATTAGAAAAGATGGAGAATGTATAGGATATGTCGAAGTAATTGATAACATACTATATACAAGTGGTCAAATTGGAGAAAATCAATATATTAATTTTGTAGAATTAATAAAAGGTTTACAAGGATTTGATATAAAAATTGATAATTTTTATTGGTAATTGTGTAACAATTTAAAAACTAAGACAATGAAAATAGGACAAAAATATAATCACGTACACCTTGCAAATCTCACTTGTATAATTGTTTCTTTGACAGAAAAGGGAGCGAAGGTAATGCAAACAGAAGGCAAGAAGACTAAAACAGCTTTTTATAATAGGCAAGATTTTTATGATAGGCCTTTATGGATTGCAGTAAACTAAATTTAATTTAAACAAACCCTAAACTTTACGGTGGAAAGTAACCGAGCAAAAAATATGAAAACAATACAAGCAGTAAAAGTAAAAGGAGAAACGTATCTATACCTAGACAATGTACTCAAGGCAATAATACCAAGAAGTCAAAGACAGCCAAGAAAAGACAAGAAGACAATAGTATTAAATTGCTTCAAATATAATTTAGACTTTTATTTATAAAACCATGGATCAATTACTAAAAGATTACAACGAAGATACTGTACACTTAGTGGTGAAAGTTATCACTAAGGGAAGCCTAACAAGATTGAACGAACAAGAATTGTATAGTTTTGTTAAGTATAACAGACCATACTGTTTTCAGTTCCTGAAGTTATCAGCTAAGAAAAAAGGCTTTGATAATATTTTTGATATGTTAAGTGATTCCGGCTTGTTTGACCTGGACACAGTAAGCATAGCTGATGCAATGTACAACAATGATAGCATACATAGAAAGTATGTCTATTCAGGCATTGGCTTATTGATTGATAGGCTAGTTGAAGAAATAGTTGAAAAATATAAAAATTAAAGTTATGTATTATAAATTAGCATACTACAAAAATAGTACAGACAGTATGCCTACTGAAGAATATTTCTACTTAGGTATAGGACTTGCATTATCAGCACAAAAAATTAAAAGACAACAAACTAAATACGGAGAATGGAAAATACAAGCAGTAAAATAAAAGTAAGCCATCCAAATAAAATTGGTAAAGTAGGAAGAAAGCCTAAGGCTGATAAAGACAAAGTTTATTTAATTAGAATATGGCAAAAGAAAAGCGATATTGATAAACTAGGAGGACCGGATAAGGTTACAGATATGTTAAATGATGAATTTAACTTTAAACTAGACCAAGCATGAAGACAGAAACTTTATTAAAAAGTATAGCACTGCTAACAGTTCAGATAGAGTGTATTGAAGAATTGGAAAAAGATAAAATTTTATATAAGTATAATTTAAAAAATCAATGCATTAAGTTAAAACAGATTTTAGCTCAGACATTGACTGACTTTTATAAAAATTTTCCTGACCAATTGCAGGTGGAAGCATACAAAGATATTAATGCTATAGAAGATGCAATAAATAAAGTTAAAATTAAATCAATTAAGACAGATGTTAAAAAATGAAATTATCGCAATGGTACAAGAGTTCCAAGACTACTTTGATACCGATGAATCAACAAAAAGTGTTGCATTCAGAAACTCTTTAATAGAAGAAGAAACCAATGAATTACTAAACGCTACAAATATTGTAGACCAGGCGGATGCATACGGTGATATTGCTTATGTAATAGCGGGATCTATTATAAAATTTAGCGATAATAAGGCTATAAGAGAGCAGTATGAGTTTTTACTAGACAAACACCTTAGTGAGTTCTCAGCGTTCTTTACAAGCTATGAAATGCCACTAATAATGAAAGAAATTCACAGGAGTAATATGTCTAAAGCTTGCAATAGTTTGGAAGAAGCTCATTTGACCATAGCTAAATATAATTATGTAGATGATTTTAGGGTATTGGTTAAAAATGGTAAGTATTTGATTTATTGTAATGCCAATTATGATGAAATTAAAAAAGGCAAATTACTGAAAGGTATAAATTATTCACCGGCAAATTTATCTCCACTATTACATGCAAACCCCAAATCTTGATGAAATAAACAAGTTATGCTTAGAGTATGACTTGATACAAAAAAAGCAAAGTAAGCTTAGTAGAATGGAGAGAGATAAGACTCTAAGAGTTATATCTGGATTGATAAAAAGTGGCGTTATTAAAGCTAAATACAATGATAAAAAATAAAGCAAACAATCTATATAGTCAATATTATGTTTTATTATTGGATAATGACAAGGCTATAGATAGTGCAATTATTTGCATTGAAAACATAATGCAGGAGCCAGTTGCTAACAGAGTTTTTTGGAAAAAAGTAATAAAAGAACTGAAAAATTATGAAAGAGAAGAACGAAAAGAGCAAAGTGATATGTTTGACACAGGAACTACACTATAACCACTACTCATTTGATGATATAGTGACACGTAGAAAGACTTATAATGTAAAACATAAATACTGTCTACTAAAGTATAGCTTCAAGGAGGATGGATCTAAAGACTATATAGACATAATAACTTCAGACCATAAAATAAGTATGGAGAATGAATTGAAAAATGTCAACGTGTGGGAAGACCATGTAAATAAAATAATGTTTTTTAAAGGTAAAATAAAACTTATGTAACCTTTGAATAAATAAAAATAACACCTATTATTGTAAACTTAAAATAAACAAATGTAATTATGATTAGTATTGAAAAAATTGAAAGCGTATTAAGTGAAGTTAAAATTGATGTCACCAAATTTAACAATGGTAACAAAGCTGCTGGCGTAAGAGTAAGAAAAGCTATGCAGGACTTAAAAGTTTTAGCACAAGATATCAGAGTTCAAGTTAGCAACAAAGAAAACTAGATCCCTGGTGTAGGCCCGGCATAAGTGTTGGGCCTATAATAAAATTAAAATAGCTATGTTTAAGGTCACCTGTGTAAATTCTAGTAATAAACCGAACGAAATACCAAGTAGTCATTGGATTAAAAAAGGAGAAGTTTATACTGTTATTGAAGTAAATAAATTAATACAACAAAATAAATTGTTAGGCTTCAAGTTAGAAGAAATAGATTTATCTCCTTTCTTCCCATATACATATTTCTCATCAGAAAGATTTTTACCACTAGAAGACAGTAAGATTGAAATAGAAGAGGAAGAATTAGAGTTAATAAACAACTAAACTATGATGATATTCACAATAGGACTAATAGTATTGATTATAATATTAATAATCATTAACAATAAACCACCTAAAGATAACTATTATAAAGGGACATATATATGAAACTAGAAGAAGGTAAATGGTATAAATGGTATCAGAAAAATCATGACAGCACTCATATAGGAAAATATTTTAATTGTCCTGATGAAGGCTTTGTTAAAATGAAACCATGGATTGTAAGAAGTATTCAATATGATAAAGAAGGTACTTTTGACTCAAAATACATGCAAGACATAGTTGAAATTACTGACTTAACAGAGATTAGTAAGCTATTACCTGATGGACATGAAGATAAAGTTAAACCTGCTTCTGCTATATTAGGTGCTGAAGCTACTAAGGGATTTTTATTACCTAAATCAGAAAGATACCTTGCTACTATGAAGTTCTTTAATCAACTTAGAGAACCTGAGAGAAGTCAAGCTATTGCTAATTATACTGAAAATTATGATAATCATGTAATTCCTGACGATTTATTTATAGCATTGCAATATGGATTTAGTTGGGAAGATAGTAATGAAGGACATAGTTATTGGGAGAATGTATGTAGTGATATAGAAGATAATACTTATTTCAAAGAATCTGAACCAATTAAAGAAGCAGTTCATTGTCCTACTCAGGAAGAATTTGATTATGTTAGTGAGAAATTAGGTTATAAATGGAGTCTTACATATCCTTTTGATAAATATACTACAGATAGTTGTATAGATATAGGAGTTCAATGTTATGGAAGAAAATCTGATTTTGAAGGTTATATAATCCTATCATTCCAAGAATGGTGTACTGAGAACAATCATGAAGGTTTAAAGCCTTGGGTAGCTCAAGTAGGTGATTGGGTATCTCTGCTTTATGATAATGCTGGAGGGTCTAAATTTGATAAAGGTGAAACAGTAAGGTGTAAAAGTGTAGATTATATGTATCAATATTTCGATAAAGAAAATGTACGCTATTGTCTTTTACCTAATAATTACAGAAAAGCAACTCAAGCTGAGATAGATTCTGTAAATAAAGGTTCTGATTACGACATAGATAAGCCTCAATGGACACATGATAACTGGTATGTAGAAGTATCTAGTCAAGAAGAAGCTGATATGGTTATTGAAGCTGCTGATAAGATGTATGGTAAGACATCAAAGAGCAATTATATAAAATATACTGAAGATTGGAAATATGTAAGCTGGTATAATGGTGATTATTTCTGTCCATTACGTACTAAGAGCCTATCTAAATCAGCTATACCAAGACCAATATCAGACTTTATACCAGTTAAAGCTAATAGATACCCTTCAATTAACGACTTAGCAAAATATCCATTAACACCATCAGAATCATTCAAAGTAAAATCTAATCCTAAAATATTAGATAATAATGTAAGTAAAATCAGTTCAATTAATATATCTTTAAAACAAAAATCAAAAACAAAAAAGTTATGAAAACCACAACAAAAATTAAGTCATTTGTAAAAGAATTTACAGCAGTAATTAAAGGTGATGATGTTGAAATCCTAGCACAAAAAGTATTCAGACAAGCTGATGCTGCATTGTCTACTCACATTGCTATTCTTACTGGGGAATTAATCGCTAAAGAGGATATTCTTGAACAAGCTAAAGAATCTATTGCTTTAGCGAGAGTTAACAAGGGTAAAGCTATTACTAATAATGATAGTTATGTAGAAGCATTGATTAATGCACAAAATAAATTAGTTGAAGCTGAAGAATCATTAGATGCTCATAAAGCTAAACTTGAGTTTCTTAAAACACAATTAGCTGAATTATCTTTAGAGGTAGAAGCTTAGTAAATATTAAATAAAGTCAAAGTAATAAAACTCAAAACTGACTTGAAAGAGAGGTTCCATGTATATATAGAAGGCTGGTAAAGATCCAGAAGACTTTATTTATAATTAAATTAACAACTTATTAAATTAAATAAAATGAAAAAATTCTTATTATCAATACTATTATTATCATTTGCTATACTTCAATCTTGTGATTATCAACCTACAGAGAACAGGACTGCTTTAGAGGAACAAGCTAAAACAGAACAAAATCAAAAAGATTTAAATGCTATTCAACCTGCTCCAAAAATAAGTTGGTCATTAGAAAGAGATAATCTTATTAAAAGATTTAAGCTTCAAAATGATAAAAGTGTAATGTTTTTCATGTATGTATTTATTGAAGGAGTAGCAGACCCAGTTGGTTATTATCAAGTAAATAAAGTAAGTTCAGTTAATAGTCAATTAACTAACACTATGCAGATAGTTATTGGTGGACAAGATATTTATACACATAATGTACCAATACCTATTCCAAGTCCTGCAGAAGATGGTAGTTATGGTACTAATGGGGATGCAGTCTTCGGATTCACTCCTGAAGAAATTTATTTAGAGCATAATATGAAATATATTGTATCAACAGTACCATTACACTTTACCAAACCAGTTAACAGATTAACAATTATATCAGTAGAAACAGAAAAGAGTCTCAAATTATTAATGGAAAAATTAAACAAATAATATCATGTCAGAAGAATTAGATGAATTAAAAACACTTAAGAAGTGGTTAATATGGACAGTAATTGTCTTAATTTTAGCCTCTATTATTGGATTTTGGCTTAAGAAAGCTAAAGAAGTGGCTCATCTTGATAATGCATTACAGACTTACGAAGAATTTCAAGAAATTTACAATACTTGTTCTAAGTTAAATACTGATTTATGTAATATGCAATCATTACCTGAAAAAGATGTAATGTTTGAACAATTTAGTAAAGTTCAAAGAATTAATACAATCAAAACACAATTAAATAAATGGTGTGAAGATTATAACACTAAAAGTAAAATGTGGGGCAAATCATTATGGAAATCAAGTCAATTACCCTATCAATTACAACCTCAGCAGTTTAGTTGTTATAATTAATTAAAACATTACCACTTATGATAATAAATAAATTAAGTGTATGGTTAGTGAAGACCTAGAGTACAACTAGTGTGTACATAAAATACTGTTTGAAAGAGCAGATGTGTTGGTCCCTTGAGAAAGGACTAGTTAACAGACAGTTAGAATAGAGGAAGGCTATCTAATCAACACAAACACAACTCAGCAAGTAGTTGCAATCTGTAA
>Ga0209353_10000631_pt1 | contig 21240 bp, 38 predicted proteins | sample LauGreSpBDMM15SD_2_FD_187561 | JGI IMG/M metagenome (GOLD analysis project Ga0209353, IMG submission 187561) | Freshwater lake microbial communities from Lake Michigan, USA - Sp13.BD.MM15.SD (SPAdes) (version 2) | ecosystem: Environmental > Aquatic > Freshwater > Lake | place: Lake Michigan...
ATATGAAAACATTTAAAGTTGAAGGTTGGTATCGTTACAGTAACGCTAACGAAAAAGATTATATATATGAATCTATAACTTGTACAAGCGTTCAAGTAGCATTACAAATATTTACAGAGAAGTATTCTAATATAAACTTCTTTAAAATATATACAACGGAAAATTAAATCTGGTTAATTAATAATGGAAATTAGACTTACAGAAATGTAGGTCTTTTTTTTGTTTAATACAATTACAACTTTATTTTATTATAATAAAAAACAATAATATGAAGTTAGAAATTAGCATACCAACAGAATTAAATGAAATTAAGTTATCACAGTACCAAGCATTTTTAAAGATAGCTAAAGATAACACAGATGAAGAATTCTTACATCAGAAAATGGTTCAAACGTTTTGTGGTATAGACTTAAAAGAAGTTGCAGAAATAAGATATAAAGAAGTAATAGAAATTACTGAGTCACTTGGTAAAATGTTTGATATTAAAAATCATAAATTTATCAGTAGATTTAAAATGGGTGGTGTTGAATTTGGGTTTATACCTAATTTAGATGATATGACCTTTGGTGAATATACAGACTTAGACACATATATAAACGACTGGGAGCAAATGCATAAAGCAATGGCAGTATTATATAGGCCAATTAAAAAGAATGGCTTAAATGGAATGTATGACATTGAAAAATATAATGGTTCTATAACATATTCTGACGTAATGAAACACGCACCACTTGATGTTGTATTTGGTGCTACTGTTTTTTTTTACACTTTAGGCAACGAACTATTGAAAAGTACGATGACTTATTTGGAGAACAGCAAGGAGATGAAGGATATTCTGCAACAGCACAATTCGGAAAACGGTGGGGCTGGTATAGTTCAATCTATGCTCTTGCTAAAGGAAACGTTACAGACTTTGATAGAATTACCGAATTACCAATTAACCAATGTTTAACATATTTAACTTTTGAAAAGCAAAAGAATCAAATAGAATCAGATTTAATAAAAAGAAATAAATGAGTACATTTTACGAAATAACACAAGCAATAAAGAATCAATTACAAGAAGATATTTTTGTAAACACAGTTACAACTGGTGATATATTTAAAGTTGATTTAAACAAACAAACTATATTTCCTTTGAGTCATATTATAGTTAATTCAGTTAGCTATCAGGGTAACGTTTTAAATTATAACATATCTATTTTAAGTATGGATATAGTAGACGAAAGTAAAGAAGAAGTTACAGATATATTTATAGGCAATGATAACGAACAAGATGTTTTAAATACACAATTAGCAGTTGCAAATAGATTCTTAGAAGTATTAAATCGTGGTTCGTTAGGTGAAGATTACGAACTTGTAAATGGTACTGCATCAATTGAATTCTTTACTGAAAGATTTGAAAATAAAATAGCTGGAGTAACCTATACATTTGATATTGCAATACAAAATTCAATGACTATATGTTAGAAGTAGAAAAGACTATTAAGCGTTTTAGGGATTATGTTATTCAACAGTCAAGAAGTAACCTATCTAAAAGTGGTAAGAATAGTTCTAAAGAATTATATAATAGTTTAAAAGGCGAAGTAGTAACTGAAAACGGATTTACTATTGTAGGATTTCAAATGGCTGATTATGGAGCATTTGTAGACCAAGGTGTTAAAGGTGCAGACCCTTCAAAAGTATCTAAGAACGCAAAGATAACAGGACAACAAGCACCAAATAGTCCTTATAGTTTTAAAACAAAAAGACCACCATCTAAATTTTTAGAAGATTGGGCAAAGCAAAAGAACTTTAGATTGCGAGATAGTAAAGGAAAATTTACGCAAGGTAATTATAAAACAATAGGTATAATTTTAGCAAAGAATGTTTGGGCAAGAGGAATTAAACCAAGTTTGTTTTTTACAAAACCATTTGAAGAAGGATATAAGAAATATATAGATGTTGATTTATTAAAAGCATTTGGTCAAGATATAGAAACAATGGTAGGTTATAATTTAAAAGATATAAAATGAATACAGTAAAAATTTACATAACAGGTAACGAAAATATTCCAGCTTTTACAATTGAAAGCGAAAATACAATTGACTCAAGTCAGTACGTAATTTTGTGGGATTGTAAAGAGGAAATATATATAGATGAAGAATTAATTGAAACAAAATATCATACAGTATGAAAGTAGTAAAAGTTAGAAGCCCATTTATAATTGAAGTAAATGAAGCGGGTGCAATAGGTAGCAAAGTTGAATTATATATTTATCCTTATACAGGTCCATATCCTGCAAGTCCAACATATACACTATCAAAATTAAATCCAAGTACAACACAATTAAAGACATCTTATAATGTTTCTAATTACGTAAAAGAATATATAGATAATATAAAAGCTAATTATCTTAATTATTATGGTGCAAATACAGAACCTAATGATTATGTGCTTTTTAAAGTAAAAAGATATAAATTAGTAGGAACTACTTATACACTTTTAACTGATGTTGATTATATAGGTTTAAATGGATTTACAGATTATACAGAAGGAAATCAAAACCCAGGTACTTCATTTGTAAATCTTTTAACAAATACAAATATTAATAATTACTATTATAAACAAACTACATACCCAAATGATTTAATTCAATATGTAAACTTATTATTTGATAAAACAACTACGAATACAACTATTGTAAATATAAAATACGAAAGAATTGATGGTGTTGTTTATAATAACAATTCAGATTTGGCAGTTGGTTTTGCAGGTATTTTTAATATAAAACTTCCAATTACTTTAGCTAAATTAGATTCAAATTTTATTAACGGTTGTAAAGTCACAATCACATACACACCTGCTGCAGGAAGTCCTATAGTTAAATCATTTTATACATACCCAATTGAAGAATGTAAATACACTCCAGTACTTTGTGACTTTATAAATAGATACGGAGGTTGGCAAACAATTACTTTTTTCAAGGCTCAGACAAATGCTGTAAGTGTAAAAGGTTCGGAATATAATTTACTTCCTGATGCAATTGATTATAATATATATAAAGGGCAAAGCAAAGTTTTTAACATAAACGGAACACAAACTGTTAAATTAAATACGGGTTGGGTTGATGAAAATTACAATGAGTTAATAACTGATTTGTTATTGAGTGAAACTGTATTATTGGATAATAAACCCGTAAAAGTTAAAACACAATCACATACTTACAAAACACAATTAAAAGATAAAATGATAAACTTTGAAATTGATTTTGAATATGCTTTTGATTTAATAAATGACGTTGTATGATAGTAGTAGGAATATACATAAAGAATTTATCTACATTAGAATATGATAGGGTTGAGTTATTTGCTGACGAAAAAATAAGCGTTACAAGTTCTATTCAAAACATAAATGATATAGGTAAAACATACACTGATTTTAGCCAAACATTTACAGTTCCAGCTACTAAAAACAATAATAAGATTTTCAAACATTGGTATGAAAATTCAAATGATAATGGATTTAGCACATTAGTTAAAGCAGATGCGTATATTGAAATAGATACTATACTTTTTAGAAGTGGTAAGATACAGTTAGAAAGTGCGAATGTAAAAAATGGTAAACCACAAGATTACAGTATTACTTTCATAGGTATGTTAGGAAGTTTAAAAGATAAATTTGGTGGCAAAAATTTAAATGTAATAGATTTATCTTCAAGTACAATTTCTTACAACGGAACAATAGTTAAAAACAGAGTTCAAAATACAGGTACATTTAATGTTAGATTTCCATTAATATCTTCTGATAGATTATGGGCAGAAACAGGAACAACGCAAAATGTAACAACTACTGGTGGTGCTATAAGTTATTTAGAATTATTTCCTGCTATAAAATTAAATAAAATATTTGATGCTATTGGTGCTTATTCTGGAGTTACTTTTAATGGCAACTTTTTATCTGATGCAAGATTTACAGATGCATTTTTATATTTAAAAAACGCTGAGCAATTTACATTAAAAACATTGCCTACTGTAATTGATTTTACTACAACTTCGGGAGATATAACATTTGCAACATTTAATACTACAACTGACAAAGCAACATTATCTAATTACGATGCACCAGTTGGAAATACTTATGTATCAGCATCAATTGATTTCAATATAAAATTTACTGTTGCAAATCTTGAATTTAATATTTTAGTTTATAAAGATGGAGTTTTACAAAATACATTTACTAAATTAACAAAAACAGCATTAACATCTTATAGAATCTTTAATACTACTTCGCCTATTGGTGATTTCGCAGGAGTATATAATTATGTAATTACAGCTGAAGAACCAGTATCATTTACTGATGTAAATATAAAATATAATTATACCTATGAAAATGATATTACAAGCGTACAAACAACAAAAATATTAACAGTTACAAAACCAACAGCACCAACCGTAACTACAACTTCAAATATAGATTTATCATCTTATATTCCTGATATAAAAATAGAAGATTTCTTTAGTGGTATTTTAAAACAATTTAATTTAACTTGTTATTCAGAAACTGCAAATGTTTATACTATAAATACTATTGAAACTTATTATTCATTAGGAACAATTAAAGACATTACAAAGCATATTAAATCTGATAGCGTAAATTTAAATAGGTCAAAAACATATAAGAAAATAAATTTTGATTACGAGAAAAGCAATTGTTTTTTATCACAAAAATATCTTTCAAATAATGGTGTTGAGTATGGAAATTTAAAAGCTGACTTAGGAACTGAAGGCGAAGATTATGCTGTGAAATTACCATTTGAAAATTTATTGTTTTCAAAGTTTACAAATCAAGATTTACAGCTTGGATATTGTTTAGATAGTAATTATCAACCATATATTCCTAAGCCAATTATATTATATAATTATGGTATTGTAAGTTCAAGTTTTTATATAAATGATGGTTCTGCCGATTATTTATTAACTAATTACAATGCATTTGGACAAGATTTATTAGTAAGTGGAATTAACTATTCTTTAAATTTTGGTTCAGACATTAGTAGCTTATTATTATATCCAATAGAAAATAGTTTATACAATCAATATTACGAAAAATATTTAGTTAATATATTTAACTATAAAGCACGTTTAATTAAGGTTAGTGCTATACTACCAACATCAATATTAACTACGCTTAAATTGAATGATAGACTTATAATAAGAGATAAAAGATATATTATAAATTCATTCACAACGGATTTAACAACAGGTGAAGCATCGTTTGAATTATTAACTGACTTAAGAACATTATGATAAAACACATTTTAGAATTATTAGCATTGCACGAACATTACGGACAAAGCGAAGTAATAGAAATAGCGAAAGGAAAATATAAATTAATAACTACTTGGAGTCAAGTATTTGAACAAATAAAAAGACAATGGAGAATAAGGTAGTTACATTAAAAATAGAAAGCAATTTAAATAGTATAACTAAAGACGTTAAAAAATTAGGTAATACTTTTGAAGATACTGCTGACGAAATAAAAGGCATACAGCAATCAACTAAAAGTGCTGAATCAGGAGTTAAATCTTTGGCTGATGGATTTAAAGGAATGGGCTTAGCTATTAAAGCAATCGGTATTGGTTTAGTAATGGAGGCTTTTAATTTATTTAAAGAAGTCTTAGGTAAGAATCAAAAAGTAGTAGATGGTTTTAATACCGTTATTGGTGCTTTATCTATTGCGTTTAATGATTTGTTTGGTTTTGTTTTTGATAATTTCCCTACAGTAATTAAAATCTTTAAAGATGTATTTGAAAACCCTACTACCTATTTAAAAAAGTTTGGTGATTTAGTTAAAGAAAATTTAATTGAAAGATTTAATTCGTTTTTAGATACTATAGGTTACGTTGGTGAATCAATTAAAAAAGTATTTGAAGGTGATTTTGCAGGTGCTATGGAATCTGTAAAGAAAGCAGGTAAAGAATCATTAGATGTTTTAACAGGTGTTAATAATTCATTTGATAAAGGTAAGAAAATAGTTGGTGATGCTGCTGCTGCAATTGGTAACTATGCAATAAAAACTTTAAAAGCATCTGAAGCAAATGTTAATTTACAAAATTCTGCTTTAATAGCTGCTGCTGAACAAGCTAAATTAGTTGAAAAGTATGATGCTGATGCTGAAAAGTTAAGAAAGATTAGGGATAATGATTTGTTATCAGTTAAAGATAGAATAAAAGCAAATGATGATTTAAAACAAGTTTTAAAAAATCAATCAGATGCAATGAAAACACTTGCGGCTAAACAAGTAGAAGCAGCAGAAGCAACTTATAAATTAAATGATTCAACAGAAAATCACGTTGCATTAATAAACGCACAAGGAAACGCTTTAGGTGTTGTTGCACAAATAGAAGGATTAACAAGTGAACAAGAATCTAATAGGGTATCATTAAAAAAAGAATTAAATGAATTAGACCAAACCAAATTAGAAAATATAAATGCTTTAACAATTGAGCAAAAGAAATTTAATGAAACTTTAGAAAATGATGAATTAAAAAAACTTGAAAATCAAAGGTTAAATTTAGAAGAAGAAAAAAGAATTGAACTTTTAAGATTACAAGATAAAATAAATAAAGCTGCTGAAGGTACAAAAGCAAAATTAGATGCTGAAAATGAATATGCAATTAAAACTCAAGAAATTGATAACGCTTTAACAACTAATAAAAAAGCTATTGCTGATGAAGAAATAAAAATTGAAAAAGCAAAAGCCGACCAAAAGAAAGCTATACAAGATGCTGAATTTGCTTTAGCATCAGGGGCTGTTAATTTTTTAAAAGAAATTGGTGGTAAAAGTAAAGCAATTCAAAAAGCGGCTATTATTGCTGAAAATGCAATAGGTATAGGTAAAATGATTATTGCTAATAACGCTGCTAATATTGGTGCGTTAGCAACACCACAAGCAATTGCATCAAGTGGAGTTTCTGCTATTCCTGTTATAGCAATGAATAATATTACAACTGCATTAGGTGTTGCAACTACAATAGCGGCAACTGCAAAAGCATTAAGTGCTGTTGGTGGTGGTTCTGCAGGTAGTGCTGGTTCTGTTGGTGGTGGTATGTCTGCTTCTGCTGCTCCTTCATTTAACGTTGTAGGTACTTCAGGAACAAATCAATTAGCACAAACAATAGGTTCACAACAACAACAACCTATTAAGGCTTATGTAGTAGCGAATGATGTAACAACTCAACAAGGCTTAGATAGAAATATAGTACAATCAGCAAGTATTGGATAATTAAAACAAATAAAAATTAAATTAATTATAATTAAAAAAATATAATATGAGAATAGTTGAATTAATAATAGACGAAACTGAAAAGTTAAACGGAATAGAGGCGGTGTCAATCGTTGAATTTCCTGCCATAGAGTCCAATTTCATTGCATTAAGCGAACATTTAGAACTTGCAAAAGTAGATGATGAAAAAAAGATTTTAATGGGAGCTGCATTAATACCAAATAAAAACATTTATCGTAGAAATGGTAATGATGAATATTATATTTTCTTTTCAGAAGATACAGTACGCAAAGCAAGTGAATTGTTTTTAATGAATTCAAATCAAAACAACGCTACATTAGAACACGAAAAGAAACTAAAGGATTTAACTGTAGTTGAATCTTGGATAGTTGAAGATGTAGATATGGATAAATCTAAAAAGTATGGCTTAAATGCACCCGTAGGCACTTGGATGGTATCTATGAACGTAAACAATGAAGCTATATGGAATGACTTTGTTAAAACAGGAAAAGTTAAAGGCTTCAGCATCGAAGGATATTTTTCGGACAAATTAGAAATGAGTTTAGAAATTGCAAAAGAACAAGAACTATTAGATAAAATAAAATCAATTATAAATAATGCTGAAATTAATAAATAAAATTATGGGACAAAAAACAAGTTCACCAAAAGGTGGTAAAAGAGGTTGCGTATGTAAAGACGGAACATACAGTTCAAAATGTTGCAATGGAGAATTATCAGAACAAGGAATTGGTGCTTTGACAAATCAACAAGTTGTTGTAACAACTAACACCGATAACACAAGAACTATAACTAATGTAAGTTCGTAATTTATAACAAATATAAATAAAAGTAATTAATAAAAAAAAAGTAATATGACAACTGAAAAATTAGTAATGAATTCTTTGTTTGGAAAAACAGAATTAGCATCACAAAAAATTGAATTAGCTTTAGTTGATGATTTTAATAAAGACTATCAAAAACTAAATGATGTTTTTTTTAAAGCAGAAACAAACGTAGTTGATTACAATGAATTATCAAATAAAATAGCAAGTGATTTTAATTCAGCAGGTTCAGTTTTATTAAGTGCAAATAAAAAATTTGAAGATGTATTAAAATCTGCAAAAGATTTAGGAATTGATTTACCTGCACAAATAAAAAATCAAGGTGAAGCATTAAAACTTTATGCTAAAGATATAGATTATTATGTTACTAAATTAAAAAGTAATAAAATAGCTTTAAGAAACGGATAATAATAAATAAGTAAATTAAGTAAATATGAATGTAATTAATGAAATCAAAACTCTTTTGGGTATGGAAGTAAAACTTGCTCAAATGAAACTTAAAGATGGTGTTACAGTAATCGAAGCAGATGCTTTTGAACCTGAACAAGCTGTTTTTATAGTAAACGGTGAAGAACGTATTGCAATGCCAGTTGGTGAATACGAACTTGAAGATGGAATGATTTTAGTAGTAGCCGTTGAAGGTATTATTGCTGAAATTAAAGAAGCTGCAGTTGTTGAAGAAGAAGCACCTGAAACAGAAGTTGAAGTTGAAGTTGAAGCACAAGCTGAAACAGTTGCAACTCCTAAAAGAATTGTTGAATCAGTTTCTAAAGAAATGTTCTTTGCTGAAATTGAAAAACTAAGAACTGAAATTGCTGAATTAAAATCAGTAAAACAAGAATTAAGTTCAGAAGTTGTTGTTGAACCATTAACACACTCACCTGAAGTTAAAAATGAAGTTAAACTAAATAAAATATCAACTAACCGCCAAATGACGACACAAGATATCGTTATGGCAAAACTTTTTAATTAATAAATTATGGCTACTACAACTAATGTGACGACTACGTATGCTGGAGAATTTGCTGGAAAATACATTTCTGCTGCATTATTATCAGGTTCTACTATTGCAAATGGTGGAATCGAAGTTAAACCAAATGTAAAATACAAAGAGGTTATCAAGAAAATTGCTACTGATTCAATCGTAGCTAATGCAACTTGTGATTTTACTTCTACTTCTACAGTTACTTTGACTGAAAGAATTTTGACCCCTGAGGAATTCCAAGTAAATCTTGAATTTTGTAAAAAAACGTTTAAATCGGATTGGGAAGCCGTTCAAATGGGATATTCTGCATTTGATAACTTGCCACCTGCTTTTGCTGATTTTATTTTAGCACACGTTGTTGCTAAAGTTGCAGAAAAAATGGAAAACAATATTTGGAAAGGTGTTAATGCTACTGCAGGTGAATTTGATGGATTTGTAACATTGGCTACTGCTGATGCTGGAGTTATTGATGTAGCTTCTCCTATTGCTGGTGGAATTACTGCTGCAAATGTTATCGGTGAACTTGGGAAACTTGTTGATGCTATTCCTGCTGCATTGTACGGAAAAGAAGATTTATATCTTTATATTTCACAATCTGTAGCTCGTGATTATGTTCGTGCTCTTGGTGGATTTGGTGCAAGTGGATTAGGTGCTAACGGTACAAACGCACAAGGTACACAATGGTTTAACAATGGTTCACTTTCTTTTGATGGTGTTAAAATCTTTGTTGCAAATGGATTGGCTAACGATTATATGATGGCTGCTCAAAAATCTAACTTATATTTTGGAACAGGTTTATTAGCTGACCACAACGAAGTTAAATTAATTGATTTAGCAGATATTGACGGTTCAGAAAATGTAAGAGTTGTAATGAGATTTACAGCTGGTGTTCAATACGGAATTAGTTCTGATATCGTTCTTTACACACCTGCAGCATAATTATTATAAATAGGGGTGTAAAAACCCCTTTTTATTAATTTAAAAAAGTAGATAACTACTTGATTATTAACAATTTAAATATAAAACGGGATGCCTTGTGATATTTCTTTGGGACGTGCTGAACAATGCAAAAATAGCGTTGGAGGCTTAAGAGCTGTATACTTCATTAATTGGGGTGATGCAACAGCTGTAACTTATTCTGCAACTGCAGGACAAGAAGATGTTATAACTGGATTAGGTGGAACTCCTATTGGTTATAAATATGAATTGAAGGGAACTTCAACTTTTGAACAAACTGTAACAAGTTCAAGAGAAAACGGAACTACATTTGTAGACCAAAAATTAAGTTTGAGTTTAGCTAAATTAACTATTGCAGATAATAAGCAACTTAAATTACTTAGTTACGGAAGACCTCAAGTTATTGTTGAAGATAACAATGGTTCTTTCTTTATGGCAGGTTTAACAAAAGGTATGGACTTAGTAACTGCAACTATTTCAAATGGTGCTGCTATGGGTGATATGAGTGGGTATAAAATGGAATTTCAAGGAATGGAGCCTGTTGCTGCTAACTTTGTAACTGGACCATTAACTACAGGTATTTTAGCTTCTATTGTTGAAGGTACTGTAGCATAATTTTATTATTTGTTTTTTTTAAAAGGGGTTTATGGTTAAAGTAAATCCCTTTTTTTAAACAATAACTTTTAAATATAAAAAAATGAGTGAATTAAAAACGGTAATGAATAAATTATTCAAAACTGAATTATCAATTCAAAAAGTTGAACTTGCTTTAATTGATGATATTGAAAAAATATTAGATGGTGCATTATCTAAACAAAGAAATTTAATTGCTTCAGGTTTAAAAATATCTGAAGGATTATTAGCATTAACTTCTGATTATCAGAAAACATTAAGTATGGCTATTCAAGCAGCAAATATGGCAAAAGAATTAGGTATTACTGATGCTGAAAAATTGTTTAGAGTTAGAGCATCTGAAGCAAAAGATTATCTTGATGTTGTAGGTAAAGTTTCTAATCAAATTGATTCTGCTTTACGTTCTATATAATTAATAAAAAAAGGGTAACTTAATTGCTACCCTTTTCTTTTTGTGATTCTTCCATTATTAACCGCATATTAGTTATTTCAAGTCGAAGATTACTTATAATATTTTCCGAAGCTTTTAATTTACCTTCTGCACTATATTTATATCTATCTAAAGATTTATTTTCTATTTTTAAATCTACTATTTCTTCTATTAAATATTTTACTACTTCTTTCATAATTTTTTTACATTAATTTATTTAAGTTAAACACAAATTGACTACCATCTTCAAACCTAAACAAGCCAAAGTTTTTATTTGTTTGTATTAAAGTTCCTATTGTATTATTCCAAAACTTATACTTTGTTCCTATTTCCATTTTTTTTGTTTTAAATTGTTTTGACAAATATATAAAACTTTATAATACAAAACTTACTTTAACAAATATTTAACTATTAAAACAATTCTTATTTATATTTATTATAATTAAAAATATTATATGATAATTTTAAAAGAGCAAATAGAATCACAAACTATAAAATTCATACCGAGATTTTACTCGGCAGATACTCTTATTTTAAGAAACGAAACAACTAATATTTCAGTTACATTAAATCCTACATTTGTAGTTGATGGATATTATTTAAAATGTGATTTAGCTTTAGATTTAAAAGAAAATACTTTTTATAATTTAACTATTTTAAGTACACCTTTACCTTTTACTGCTGACAATGGAATTAAAACAGCTGATAATAATATATTAACTGCAGATATGACACAATTTAGTAGTGAAAATTCTTTAATTTATAGAGATAAAATCTTTTGTACAAATCAAAACAAGAATAACTATACAGTTAATGAGAATCAATACATAGAGAACGTTACAACAAACGAATTTAAAATATATGAGTAATATATCAATTGTAAATTTAAGTGCTTATACAAGCCCTACAATACAAGAAAACAAGAAAAATAACTATATTGAATATGGTGCTGATAATAATTACTTTCAATACTTAATTGATAGGTATTTATATAGTGCTACAAATGGTGCTATTATTACAGGTGTTTCTAATATGATTTATGGTAAAGGATTAGATGCTTTAGATTCTAATAAAAAGCCTAATGAATATGCACAAATGAAATCTATTATAAAAGATTCTGATTTAAAGAAAATAGCTTTAGAACGCAAACTTTTAGGAATGGCTGCTATGCAAGTTGTAATGGAAAAGAAACAAGTTAAACAAGTGCTTCATTTCCCTATGCATACATTAAGAGCAGAAAAATGCAATGACAAAGGACAAATAGAAAATTGGTATTATCACCCTGATTGGACTAAAAAGAAACCAAGTGAAGAATTAAAACGTATTCCTGCTTTTGGTTTTGGTAACGGAAATGAAGTTGAACTTTATATTTTACATCCTTACGTTAGTGGATTTGATTATTATAGTCCAATAGATTATAGTGGTTCTTTGCCTTATGCTTTGCTTGAAGAAAACATTGCAGATTATCAAATTAATGATTGCCAGAACGGTTTTAGTGGAACTAAAGTTATCAATTTTAACAACGGTATTCCTACTGAAGAAATGCGTGATAAAATGAAACGTGATGTACTTGGTAAATTAACAGGTGCAAGAGGTGAAAAAGTTATCATTGCTTTTAATGCTAATGCTGAAAGTAAAACTACAGTTGAAGATTTACCTTTAAATGATGCTCCTGCACATTACGAATATTTAAGTAAAGAATGTTTTGAAAAATTAATTGTAGGTCATAGAGTTACTTCACCTATGTTATTAGGAATTCGTGAAACAGGTGGTGGCTTAGGTAACAATGCAGACGAAATAAAGACTGCTACGCTATTATTTGACAACATAGTAATAAAACCATATCAGTTAGAAATAACTGATGCCTTAGATGAAATTTTAGCTATTAATAATATATCATTAAAGTTATATTTTAAAACTATCCAACCATTAGAATTTGTAGATATATCAGGAATGAACGCAGAAACAACAGAAGAAGAAACTGGTGTTAAAATGAGTTCAGATAGTAACGCTGATTTATTAATTGAAAAAGGAGAAACTTTAGGTGATGAATGGTTTTTAATTGATGAAACTGAAGTAGATTATGAAACTGAAGATGAATTAGATTTAGAAATTGAAACTTTAAATAATAAAAAGAAAAGCACATTATCTAAAATGTGGCAATTTATTACTTCTACAGGAACTGCAAAACCAAACGCTAAAAGTCCTGAGCAAGATAAAGTTATTGATGGTGTTCAATTCGTTACAAGATATGTTTATAGTGGTGATTTAACAGGTGAAAGACAATTTTGCAATAAAATGTTAAGAGCAGATAAAGTATATCGTAAAGAAGATATAGTTGCAATGGAAACACAAGTTGTTAATTCAGGATTCGGTCCTAAAGGTTCTGATTCTTATTCTATATGGTTATACAAAGGCGGAGCAAGATGCAATCATAAATGGTTAAGAAGAACTTATGCTAATTTTGATGGTGTTAAAATTGACCCTACAAATCCAAATGCAAAAGCTATTAGTTCTGCAACTGCTGAAAAATATGGTTATAGAATTAGAAACGATAAAGAAGTAGCAATGAAACCAAGTGATATGCCTACAAAAGGATACACACAAGAGTATTGGGATAAAATGGGATATACAAATTAATAAGATATGGCACAAGGTTTATTTATAAGTACAAACGATATAGTTAAATTCACTGTTTTAAATGGTAATTTAGACCCTGATATTTATACACAGTATATTTTTCAAGCACAACAGTTGCACATTCAAAACTATTTAGGTACAAAGCTATATAACAAGATTAATGATGGTATTGTAGCAGGTAATTTAGCAGCACCATATACAACGCTTTTAAGCGTATATATTAAACCAATGGTAATACATTGGGCTATGGTAGAATTTTTACCTTATGCAGCGTATAAAGTATCTTCAAAAGGAGTATTTAAACATAATTCTGAAAACAGTACAACAGTTGAAAAGAATGAAATTGATTTCTTAATTGAAAAAGAAAGAGATGTTGCACAAAGTTATACAAATAGATTCATTGATTATATGACTTTTAATCAATCTTCATTTCCTGAATATAATAGTAATTCAAATGCTGATGTATATCCAGATAAAGATAGTGCGTTTGTTGGCTGGGTTTTATAATAATATTATGAGTGTAAAAGAAACATATAAACCGAAAGAAGTAAACGTTAAGAAATTAGAAATTTTTTTAAATAAATTAGATAAAAGAAATGATACAAGTAATTAATATAGGAACAACTGCAAATGATGGTACTGGTGATACAGTAAGAAATGCATTTGATAAAGTTAATGATAATTTTATTGAAGTTTCAAAAGGCTTATATGCACAAACTGCTTTAGGCACTCCTGTAGTTTATGCTCCAAGTGGTGGACAAAAAGACTTAATTGGAACAGGTGTAGGAAGTTTGGTTATTCCTGCTAATACACTTAAAATAGGTGATTCATTTGCTGCTAAAATGTGTGGTAATTTAACTAACACAAATAATCAAATATTGCACTTTAGAATTAAATCAAACGGGGTTGTTATTATAGATGCTTTAGAATATACTTTAGCGACAGCTACAAATAAAATATTTGATTTAATATTAGATTTTACAATAACAAAAATAGGTGGCGCAGGAGTTGCTGAATTATTTGCAAACGGAAGTTTTACATATAACAAAGATGCTTCAAATGCAATTGAAGGCATAAATTTTGGATTAGTAAGTAATACTGTTTTTAATACAACTGTAAGTAATACACTAACAATTACAGCAGAATGGATAACTAATAATGCTGCTAATTCAATACGTTCACAAAATTTCACATTAACTAAAGTTTATTAATTATGTCAGACTGGGGACAAGGAGCAAATAATAACAATATAGGTTGGGGTCAAGGTGCTTTTAATAATATTATATCTTGGGGTAAATCACATTATGTTAGTTGGAGTGGTGAAACAGATATTGTAGGAAATGAAGGTGGTATAACTACAAATTTTAAAGCAAGAGTTTTAGCTGATTCAGGAATATTTGAAGCACAATCTTGTTTATTAGCAACATTAGAAAATTTAGATAAGATATGAGTTTATTAGATAAAGCGAGTTTGGTTATAACACCAAATGCAGTAAAAACTGGGAAATTGTATTCAGTAGTTCCAAACACTACTTTAGGCGATATGACTGTAGTTCGTGGTACAATAGCAACGAGAGTAAATAGTGCGGGTTTAATTGAAAGCGTAGGAGTTAACATTCCACGAATAGATTACACAAACGTAAGTTGTCCTACTTTATTGGTAGAACCACTTAGAACTAATTTAGCTTTAAATAACGATGGAAATTTAAGTACATATCCAACAGCTATAAATGTAACTAACGCATCAAGTTCTTTTAATTCTTTTGTTAATGCAATACAATTTCCAAACACGGGTTTAGCCTTAGCTTATAAGTCAGTTTCTACAACAGTTCAAACTTATGCTATTTCTGCTTTTATAAAAATGGATGATAATTCAGTTCCAATACTTTCAGCGAGTGCAACAACTGGAAACGTATGTTTAGTTATAGCAGGTAATGTTGCTACAAATAATTTAAAAGTTGAAAGTTATGGTAACAATGTTTATAGATTAAGTGCAACCGCAACAAGTTCAGGAAGTAATAATAATAATGGTGTGCTTAGATACGACACACAAGTATTAAAATCTTTTAAAATTACAGGAATACAATTAGAAGTAGGCTCATACGCCACTTCATACGTGCCAACTGTAGCTGCTTCAGTAACTCGTAATGCTGATGTAATATCTAAAACAGGAATAAGTAGTTTAATAGGGCAAACAGAAGGTACTATTTATTATGAATTTTCTGCTCCTCTTGTAGAAAATATTACAAGAGCATTAAGTGTAAGTGGTTCTGATACTAATAATAGAATTAATATTTCAACTTTTTCAAGTTCAATTTTTGTTCGTGTAGATGTTGGAGGTGCTAATCAAGTAAATTCAAGTGCGGTAATAACAGTTACTAATATGAATAAAGTTGCTTTTAGATATAAGGCTAATGATTTTTCATTATATGTTAATGGTGTAAATGTAATTACAGACACGAGTGGAATAACTTTCCCTGCAGCAACATTAGATAGATTTAGTAATATTCAACCTGATTCTTCGTCGCCTTTCAATGGTAATATTAAACAAGTTACATTTTTTAAAACTGCTTTGTCAAATTCTGAGCTTGCACAATTAACAACTATATAATATGAATATTTTTAAACTTAATTACACAGACAAAGACACTGCAATAGCTGATTTGATAGCTAAAGGAGTATATGTTGAAACAGAAAAAGGACTTATTTACGGGCAAGGTATTCACGCAATTGTTGAAATTGGTAAAATAGTTTTAACAAATGGAACATACGATGCTGATTTTAAAGAATTAACTGCTCCGATATTCGCTGATGGATATGCTTACGATGTAATGTCAGATATAGAATATAATTTTGAAAGTGAAATATTTCCAACTAATCCAGTACACGGTTTTGCTGGATGTGAAGCAATTATAGATGAGCAAGGAGCAATTTGATATAATATTAAGTAAATGGATTTCACGCAAGTTACTTGTTTTTATGGTAGCTTGTGGAGGTTTATTTAGCGGTCAATTAACCTCAAGTGATTGGGTTATAATTGCAACTGCTTACATAGGAATTGAAGGAATTACAACAATAGTAGAAAGATTAAGAAAATGATTGATAATTTAAAAATTTATTTATTGAATACAGGTGTATTTTTGTTTTCATTAAGTAAAGCAGAAGCAAATTTAAAAATAGTTTTACTATTAGTTTCAATAATATACACAGGTATGAAAATATTTGATTGGTTAAAAAGCAAAAAAGATGAAGTTAAATAATTCTGGCTACCTTTTAATTACAGAGTTTGAAGGATATAGTGCAAAGCCTTATTTATGTTCTGCAAAAGTACCGACAATAGGATATGGTAACACATATTATACTGATGGTAAACGTGTGACAATGTTAGACAAAGAGGTAAACAAACAACAAGCGTTTGAAATGTTTAAAGTAATTGCTGATAGATTTGCTTCTAAAGTTTCTAATTTAGTTAAAACACCTTTAAATCAAAATCAATTTAATGCTTGTGTATCTTTAGCATATAATATAGGAATGGCTAATTTTATGAATAGTACACTTTTAAAATTAGTGAATAAAAATCACAATGACATTTTAATTGGCTTAGAATTTAAGAAGTGGAATAAAGTAAATAAAAAAGTAGTTGCAGGTTTAACAAGAAGAAGAAATTATGAAAGCGATATATATTTTAGTTAGTTTAATTTTATTTAGTTGTGGTTCACGCAAAGTAAATATATCTAATTTAGAAATAAAAAAAGATAGTTTGTCACAAATAGATACTAAAATTGTTACAAAAGAAATTTTTAAAAATGAAATTAAGAATGATATTTTAATTGAAGAATTTACTATTAAACCATTTGATACTTTAAAAGATATTGTAATAAACGGTGTAAATTATAAAAATGCTATTATAAGCTATAAAAAAGTAAAAGATAATACTTTACATATAAATAATAAAATAACATCTAAAATCAAACATAAACAACAAAATACCAATGTTTCAATAATAAAAAAAGAATTTAAAAAAGTAACAGATAAAAAATTTAATTATTTGTTATTGCTTTGGCTTTTATTAATTCCTATTCTATATTTAATTTATCGGTTTTGGATATTTAAGTTTTTTGTATAGTCGCCTTCACCACACTTTGTTCTACTTATTTTGTTTTTGTAAACTTTTTTTAAATTTTCTTTAGTTTCTTATTTTGTTTTTTAAAAATCTTATTTGTTTGTTGCGAACAAGGCAAAGTTATAGAATTAAAATTAAAAAGATTCTGTTTTTTTAAAAAATTTATTAACACGATTGTTAATATCTTAAATTTATATTTGTATATGAAGAAATGTGTAAAATGTAATATAGAAAAAAATTTAACCGAATTTATAAAACAAAAAAGAAATAAAGATGGTTATAGAAATGATTGTAAAATTTGTGCAAAAGAATATTTTAAGGAATATTATTTAAAAAATTTAGAAAATATAAAAACTAAAACAAAAGAATATCAATTAAATAATTTAGAAAAAATAAAAGAATATAATTTTAATAATAAAGTAAATAGAAATAATAGAGATAAAAAAAGAAAATTAGAAAATCCATTGTTTAAATTAAGATGTAATATAAGAACGAGAATATGTAGTTCAATAAAAAATAATGGTTATACTAAAAAATCAGTATCACATAAAATATTAGGATGTAGTTTTGAAAAATTTAAACAACATTTAGAAAAACAATTTACTAAAGGTATGACTTGGGAAAATGCTGGTAAATGGCATCTTGACCATATTTATCCTGTATCATTAGCAAAGACAGAAGAAGAACTTATAAAGTTAAATCATTATACTAATTTTCAACCTTTATGGGCAATTGACAATATTATTAAAGGAAATAAGATATAAATGGCTAAAGAAATAAAAAGAAGTACGCTTGTTAAAAAATTAGATACTATATTTAGTATTTATATTAGAAGAAAAGATTCTGTAAATGATATTGCAGAGTGCGTTACTTGTGGTAAAAAAAGTCATTGGTCAAAACTTCAAAATGGTCATTGGGCAAGTAGAAGGCATTATTCAACTCGATGGGATGAACAAAACTGCAACGTTCAATGTGCAGGTTGCAATGTATTTAGAGCAGGTGAAATTTACTTATATACTAAATATCTTTGTTCAAAATATGGTGATAACTTTCCTGAAGAAATGTATATTAAATCACATAAAGTTGTTAAATTTGCAGACGTAGATTTGCAAGATATGATAGAATACTATACTAATAAGGTTACGTACTTAGATAGCATACCATAAGCACTGCTTTTAAGTCTTTTTTTGTTTTTGTTTTTCTTTGTTTTAAAAGGCTACTGTAAAAGGTAGCTTTTTTTATTTGTTAAAGTTTTGTTAAAATATTTTAATATAGTTTTATATTCAAAAAACAGTTATATATTTGCATAACAATAACAAACAAAAAAAAGAAATTATGATAACATTAATTAAAAATTTAGAAAAAGAATTAATAAAAGCACAAGCTAACATTTACAAAGTAGAAGTAAAATATAATGATTCTAAAAACGAATCAAATGAATTTTGGGGAAGTAATAAACTTTATGAAGATTTTACTAAAGCAATTAGAATTAGAGATATTTTAGAAAGTACAATAGAAGATTTAAAAAGAAACATTTAAAACAAAGTGGAGCAGAATACTATAAACTGCATTAACAAACAAAAACAAACATTATGAAACAACATTTAAAAGATTTTGGATTATCATTAGCATTTATGGCTACACTTACATTAATTTATTTAACACTAACTTTTTATTTTTTATAGTATGAAAGATTTAACAGATTTCCAAAGGTTTCAAATCCAGAGTTTACAAGCAAGAATTTGCGAACTTGAAAACATTAACAATCAATTATCAGAATATTGCTTTGAAGCATTAACAGATGAAATTACATCAGAATATAAAACTGTAATTAAAAAAGAAATTTATAACTTAAAAACAAATTAATATGGAAAGATATTTATTATTTACATTTAAAAATTATTACCCTTGTGGCGGGTTTGAAGATTATGTAGATATATTTGATACAATTGAAAATGCATATACTTACTGGATGAATATTCCAGAAATAGATAGAGATACTAATTGTCAAATAGTAGATTATAATACATTAAAAATAGTTCAAGAATATAACCTTTAAAAACAAATTAAAATGGAATTAACATTAAATCAAAAACTGTCTTTAATTCAAAAAGAATTTAAAGCTAAAAAGTCAAAATTCAATTCATTTGGGAAATATAACTTTAGAAGTGCTGAAGATATATTAGAAGCATTAAAACCTTACAATGAAAAATATCAAGTAAACTTTACAATAACAGAATCAATAGTGGAATCACAATTTTTACAATTTCCAATGTTACGCTCAGTAGCTGCAATAAGCGATGATTTAGACACATTAACTGCTTCAGCTATAGTTGGTGTTGATTTAGAACAAAAAGGAATGCAAATGCCACAAAAGTTTGGTTCTGCAAGTTCATACGCTAAGAAATATGCATTGGGTAACTTATTACTTATTGATGACACACAAGATGCTGATGCAACTAACAAAGGTGATAATAAATATTTGAATTTAAATACACCTGAATTTAAAAAAGCAGTTGAATATATTAAAGGCGGTGGAAATATTTCTGCAATAGAAGCTAAATATAAAATGACTAAAGAAGTCAAAGACGAATTAAGTAAATAATTATGAAAGAAGAAAAAGATAAATTAAAATTTATTGGAATTAAAATGCATCAAGATGATATTGATGTATTAAAAAAAGAAGCAAATAAAAAAAGAATATCTTTGAGTGCTTTAATTAGATTAAAAATATTTGCAAATGAATAAACTACCAAAATTAACTACAAAATATTTAACAGATAATAATTTGTGGGATAGTGAATGGTTAGAAATTAAATATCCTGAATATTTTAATAATAAAACTGAATAGCTGACAACAGTAAAAAAAGGTAAGCAAATAAAAACAAATAATATGAGTAATTTAAGTGATGCTAAAATTAGAGTGGATTTACTTCCTAAAGAAAAATTTGTAATTGGTAAAACTAATGAAAAAGGTGAAACTCCTGTTTATTTAACAATTCAAATTTCAACAAGTGATGAAACAAATCAATTTGGTCAAAATGTAACTGTAACAGTACCACAAACAAAAGAAGAAAGAGATGCTAAAAAACCTAAAACATATTTAGGTAATGGTAAAGTATTTTGGACTGATGGAAACATTAAAGTTGCTGATAAAAAAGTAGAGACAACTGCAAAAGAAGTAGAATCGGATTTACCGTTCTAAATTATTAATAGGGGTGTAACAGCCCCTTTTTTAAACTAAACAAATGGACAAAGAAGCACAAAGATTATTAATGCAAATGTTTGAAGAAGATTGCTTTATTAATCCATTAGAAAAAATAGAACACCCAATACCAGCAATTTCATTTGGTTTTAAAAGTTATG